>LZQP01000001.1_pt1:795000-1028742 | contig 1028742 bp, 1224 predicted proteins | sample 768551 | NCBI WGS metagenome assembly LZQP01 (sample SAMN05207184, study PRJNA324509) | oil field metagenome | isolation source: sample BH-FW-16 from oil reservoir | place: India: Bombay High | collected 2015-12-03
AGAAGAAACGGATCAATATGAACGCATTATGAGCTTTGCCACCAATCTAGAACATAGCGGCGATGTCGTTCAGCACAGCATGTCTAAAACCATTTCCAAGAAAATTGCCTCTGAACGCAATTTCTCTCAAGATGGCTGGAATGAGATCGAAGGGTTCTACGGCACGGTATTAGAAAACATCAAAACAGCACAATCTGTTTTCATTTCGCACTCTATTGAGCTGTCCGAGGATTTGATTCGATCGAAAAAATCCTTGAAAAGTATTGAGCTATCATCACGGCGTAATCACTTTGAACGCCTAACTGAAAATAACAGCGATTCCATTGCAACCAGCACTGTCCATATTGACTTGGTTCGCGATCTTGGGCGGATTAATAGCTATGTCACCAGCATTGCTTATGAAACGTTGAATTCAGATCAAGCAGAAAAACAGGGATAGTTTACGTTTTTCCGTGAGAAGCTCTCCCTATTTTAGAAATACACTCGTATAGTTTCCCCCTTACAGTGTATTAATAAAGTGTGCGTATCTATGAGAGTTTTTACTTTCAGCTTTTTGATGTGGTTAACAATATCTGCGTTTTTATCAATGTCTGCGGCGTTGGCGGATATGCATACCCCTGAAGATATTCCCTTTTCTAAAGCGGCCTCTTTAAATGTTTTATCACTTACGCCGCAAGATATAGACCCGCACACATCAAGCAAGGCTATCGCTCCGAATCAAGGCGCACGCATAGAAGAACTTTATAAAAAACGTCTCGACCACCCTATCACACAGTTTGGCTATGATGTATTCGAAACCTCAACCAAAGAGGCCACCTCGAATATGTTGCCTGCTGGAAAGATTGGTGATGACTTTATCCTAAGCCATGGTGATCGCATTCAAATAACCTTATCCGGTGCGATTAATACGCGTAATTCCTATACTATTAATCACGAAGGATTATTGCTTATCGATTCTTTTCCGCCAATCTTAGCTGCAGGCCGCCCTATCAGCGCCGTACGGGACGATATAGAAACCATCGCTAGCGAACACCTATCAACCGATGCCTACATATCCTTAGAAGGGATACGCAAAATTGACATTCTGATCAGCGGGCAAGTTCAACACCCTGGTCATTATAACCTGACAGCATTTCATTCCATTATGGACGCCTTAACCGCTGCTGGTGGGGTTCAAAAAACAGGTTCGCTGCGCCGTATCAGCTTAATCCGAGGCAGCACAAAAACGACCTATGACCTATACGACCTGTTGCTAAAAGACAGCGCACAAGCCGATATGACTTTACGTGATGGCGATCGCATTATCGTACCAACAATTGGCCCCACCATCGCTATTACAGGCGATGTCGTCCGCCCCGCTATTTATGAACTTCCGTCAAAATCCGATGATGATTTGGCCTCGGCTATGGCTTTAGCGGGCGGCACCATTGGCGGCGGTGACATCCGTTATATTATTCGTTCGCTAGATACACAGGGCTATGATACGGCGCAAACCGTCACAAACGATCTGAGCTACCGCATCCAGCCCTCTGACATGGTGATTGTATCGCAAGCGACACCAAAGCCCCGCGAATCAATTACATTAGCAGGATATACTCGACAACATGGCTTGCACGCATTAGAACAGGCCGCAACGCTTAGCGCCCTGTTCCAAGATCAATCTTTGATTTTAGAGGACACTTACCCGCTGCTGGGGGTGATAAAGCGCTGGCACGTTGATACGCTGTCCAATACGTATTTGACCTTCCCATTAAAACAGGTGTTAGACAAAAGCTTTGACCGCAGTTTAATCGATGGTGATAAAATCATCCTTTTTTCCCATCAGGACATCAAAGCACTGCAGGAGCGCACAGCAAACAGTGCTGCTGTAGACAGCTCGCCAGCACGAGTATCCCAACACAGCGCGTCTATGCCTCAGGCTTCCGCAGGTATCAATGACACGCAAATCACGCCAGATGCGTTTAATGACCAAGCTATTGCCGATCCCCTGATACAGCAAATTTTATTAGAGCGTTCTTTATTCGTACGTGGCGCGGTGCGTAAACCAGGGGCATATCCAGTCAGTGATAGCACAACGCTTGACGAAGTCATCGCTGTTGCCGGTGGGTATGCTTTAGAAGCCGATCGAAGCGCCGTTGAAATCACCTCAGCCTTAGGCACGCATAACGCTGACACCACGCAAAATGCAGGCACGCAGCGACAGGTTATTAACCTTTATGAAACGCGCGGGTCTGATGTACAGCTACAGGCTGGTGATTTTGTCCGCGTTAATCAACAATTCCACAAAATCGCGGATAAAAGCGTGACAATCCTTGGCGCTGTAAAACGCCCCGGTCATTATGATTTACTGCCTGATGACACATTATCCAAGCTATTGACCCGCGCCGGAGGCCTAACTAAGCAAGCCTATCCTGACGGGGCTATATTCTCTCGCGCGGCAGAGCGCAAAGCCGAGGAAAGACGCTATCAATCCCAAGCCCGCGCTATCCGCCAAAGCATCGCCAGCAATCTACAAAGCCGAGATGATGAAAAACCAGCGCTCAATTCCGCTCAAATTGCCGAAGCGCGCTCTCTGGCAACAGAATTAGAAGATGCCCACGGCATCGGACGCATCACAGTCGAAGCCGATCCCGCTGTTTTAAAAACCCAGCCTGATCTTGATCCACTATTGGAAGCTGGTGATCGTATCTACATCCCGCGCCGCACCCTAACCGTACGCGTCAGCGGCGAGGTCTTATCGCCAGCGGCCTTACAGTTTAAGGACAGTAAAGACCCTTATGATTATATTGAGGAAGCAGGCGGATTTACTTATCATGCCGACAAAGAACGTAGTTTCGTTCTATTCCCCGATGGCAGTGCCAAACCGCTGAAGGTTAGCTACTGGAATTATAGCTCAACCTTCATCCCGCCTGGATCAACCATTATCGTCCCCCGAGACCCCAAACCATTTGATTTCATCGGCGGGTTCAAAGACGTTACTCAGATTCTAAGCAATCTGGCAATCACGGCGATCTTTATTGATGATCTGCACGATGATGACTAACGCCCCCCTGAGAAAAGATTAGCAAACCACCGATTACAAAAGGTATCGTCCCATAAACCTCAGGAGATAAATAATGGACTGGTTTATTCTGTCGTTTTCGCGCGCCTTTTTGTTTCAGGCAAAGAGGCAAGCATTAAGCTTTCTTTATTACGTCCAAAGTCTACAACGACCATATCTGCACTTTATATGACGGTGGTGTCCGTTATTATATTAACGCCTTATATCGTGTGGGACGGTAGCTGGCGCTCGATTTACAATCCAACATTTATCTATAGCACGCTGGGTAATGTGGGGCTTAACACAATCGGCCATATTTTATTGCTGACAACGCTGATTAGGGTGTGCCCTGATTCTGGTTGGGGGGCTGGGTATTTTACTCTTTTAGCGTCTTAACATTCAGGAACATCGACAACAAAAAGCCTCCTGAGACAGGAGGCTTTCTCTATTCTTATTGGCTCGTACTTGCGATTAGTTTGCTGCGGCCTTTTTATCTGACAAAGACACTGTCTTTTCGCCTTCTTGCTTGATGGTTGCTTGTGCAGCCGCCAAACGTGCGATCGGCACGCGGTATGGAGAACATGATACGTAATCCAAACCAACTTCTTCACAGAAGCTGATTGATGATGGATCACCGCCATGCTCGCCGCAGATACCAAGCTTCATGTTGGATTTGACGCTGCGGCCTTTTTCTTTGGCGATTTTAATCAGTTGGCCAACGCCTTCGGTATCTAGGCTAGCGAATGGATCGCGCTCTAGAATACCTTTATCAGCGTAGATCGGTAAGAAACGGCCTGCGTCATCACGGCTGACGCCGAATGTTGTTTGCGTTAGGTCATTTGTACCGAAGCTAAAGAAATCAGCGCTTTGTGCGATTTGATCGGCAGTTAAAGCCGCGCGTGGCAATTCAATCATTGTTCCAACAATGTAATCCAATGTCTGCCTTTTTCAGCGAAGACTTGCTGGGCGGTTTCATCAACGACCGCTTTTAGAATTTCAAGCTCTTTCGCGACACCGACAAGCGGGATCATGATTTCAGGCTGAATAGTTTCCCCTGTCTTCGCGGAGGCTTCTAAAGCCCCTTCGAACACGGCGCGTGCCTGCATTGCGTAGATTTCGGGATATGTCACGCCCAAACGGCAACCACGGTGGCCTAGCATTGGGTTTGATTCTGCCAAATCCTCCAACCGTAATTTAACAGCGGATTCTTCAAAACCAGCCGCCTGAGCAAAAGCTGTAATATCAGCCGCTTCATGGGGCAAGAATTCGTGCAAAGGCGGATCAAGGAAGCGAACTGTGACCGCTAAGCCCTTCATAATTTCAAAGAGCTGCGCAAAATCCGAACGCTGTGCAGGCAATAATTTAGCCAAGGCTGCTTTGCGCTCGCCTTCGGTATTGGCGAAGATCATTTCACGAACATTTTGAATACGCTCTGGGTCAAAAAACATGTGCTCTGTACGGCAAAGGCCAATGCCTTGCGCGCCAAAATCACGGGCTGTTTGTGCATCTAACGGTGTTTCCGCATTGGTGCGTACCAACAAACGGCGGCGAGCATCGGCCCACTCCATCAATGTTGAGAAATCACCAGAAAGTTCAGCTTTAACCGTTGGGACTTTTCCAGCGATAACTTCGCCAGTGCTGCCGTCGATTGTGATAAGATCGCCTTCTTTGAACTCACGACCATCCGCGCGGATGACTTTGGCAGAACCATCGATATTTAACGCCCCAGCGCCCGATACGCAGGCTTTACCCATCCCGCGGGCAACAACCGCCGCGTGGCTAGTCATACCGCCGCGTGAGGTTACGATACCAGCTGAGGCATGCATGCCTGAAATATCCTCTGGCGAAGTTTCCTGACGGCACAAGATCACATCGATGCCCTGCCCTGCTAGCTTTTCGGCTTCTTCGGATGTGAAAACAACCTGCCCGCTAACCGCACCAGGCGATGCTGGCAAACCGCGCGTTACGACATCTTTATCCGCATCGGGGTCTAAGCTTGGGTGTAATAATTGATCCAGACCTTGAGGCTCCACACGGAGCAGAGCTTCGTCCTGAGAAATCAAACCTTCGCCGACCATATCAACGGCAATTTTCAAAGCCGCATGCGTTGTACGCTTACCGTTACGTGTTTGCAACAAGAATAACTCACCATTTTCAACAGTAAATTCAATATCCTGCACATCGCGGAAGTGATTTTCTAACTGCTGGCGTAGCGCGTTCAGTTTCGAGAAAACCTCTGGCATTGATTCTTCCATAGAAGGCAGATCACTGCCTTCTTTCTCGCGACCGAATTTTGTCAAAGATTGTGGCGTACGGATACCCGCAACAACGTCTTCGCCTTGCGCATTGATCAGATATTCACCATAGAAGTAATTTTCACCCGTCGCAGGGTCACGCGTAAAGGCCACGCCTGTTGCGCAGTTATCACCCATGTTACCAAAGACCATAGATTGTACATTCACAGCCGTACCCCATTTTCAGAGATATCATGAATGCGGCGATATGTAACCGCACGTGGGATCATCCAGCTGTTAAAAACCGCACTGATTGCGCCCCAAAGTTGCTCTTGCGGGTCAGTTGGGAAAGGCTTACCTGTTTCCTCAGCAACGATGTTTTTATAAGCAACAACGATTTCTTTCCAACCATTTGCTGTGATGTCAGTATCCTGAGCCAAATCATTGTTACGCTTGAAAGTATCAAGCACGTCTTCGAATTCATGGTGTTCAACGCCCAGCACAACATCGCCGTACATTTGGATAAAGCGGCGGTATGAATCCCAAGCAAAACGCTCATCACCGGAAAGTTTAGCTAAGCCTTCGACGGTTTCATCGTTCAGGCCAAGGTTCAAAACAGTGTCCATCATACCTGGCATAGAAATACGCGCGCCTGAGCGTACAGACACAAGCAAAGGATTAGAGGCATCACCGAATTTTTTGCCCATCGTTTCTTCGACATTAGCCAAAGCTGCGTCAACTTGTGCTTTTAGCGCATCAGGGTAGTTTTTGTTATTCTCGTAATATGCAGTGCAGACTTCGGTTGTAATTGTAAAACCCGGAGGAACAGGCAATCCTAACGATGCCATCTCAGCAAGGTTTGCGCCCTTACCACCTAACAGGTTGCGCATTGATGCGTCACCGTCTGTTTTCTTACCACCAAAACCATAAACCCATTGTGTCATTGTGCCACTTACTCCTAAAAAACGCTGTTTGTTAAGACTATAAAAGCCCGCCTGACAAGCGGTTTAGCATATATATTCGTAGAATCAAATGCATTTTTCGAATCATACAAACGATTCACGAGGCTTTTGTTTATAAGTTCTTTTCCAGCATTAAACTGACATCATCGTCAAAGGGCTTATAATCACCATGGGGCACGATTTTTCGGTCATAGGTAACGCCCATTCCATCAGGAATATAACCCATTTTTACATACAGCCTTTGCGCGGCGCCATAAGATGGCGTTAGCCCTACACCGATTCCGATCGAGTCATAGCCCTGATCGCGAGCTAAATCTTCGCAATATTTCACCATAGCGCCACCAATGCCGCGGCAACGGAAATCAGGCAGCACATTTAAATCCTGAATTTCCGGCATATTATGCGCACGGTAATATCCGTATTTCGGCGTATAGCTAAGCATCACATACCCGCATAAGTCCCCAGCATAATAACCGAGGAAGATATCGCGTTCCCCTAGCTCCTGCAAATCAAGGCAACGCTCTAGATAGCCTTGTTCTTTGTGTCCGTGCATACGCTCGGTCACGTCATAAAGCGCATCTAAGTCCGCATTACTGGCCTTTTTCAGGAAAAGATGGTCGATCATGGCTTGTATTTCTTGGTTAAAAAGTCAAAATATCAAATATGGGAATCAGATTAAACCTATCTTTGTTACTTGTCGCGGGATTTTTATCGCTGCCTGCGGATGCATTGGCGCAGGCGCACCACCTGTATTTAGCGCCAAAAGCCAACGCCCCCCAGCAGGCCTCCCCCCAGCAAAGCGTACAGAGCACAGACAAAGCCGCAATCCCTGCCTCCTTACAAGGCAATCCACAGCTAGAAGGGTTATGGCATCGCTACCAAGCGATTGAGGCCGCTGCGCCGTCAAACGTCCCCGCCGCGCCGAAGCCGAATAAAACGCAATTATTTTCCAGCAAGGGCGCGCAACCCACACAAGTCCCCTCAACCGCGTTACGCCATATGCAAGGGCGCACAGCAAGCGGCGCTCAGGCGACTAACGCTGGACAAACGATTATAAACAAATATAAACAAGCCCAGAAACAGCAGCAGGAAATGCATTCTTTGCACTTCCCTGCGCCTAATTTAAACGCCGCGAAGGAACAATAACCCGATGTCTAACGTCGCTGCCTCACAGCTTTCAAACTCTTTGTCCCCCATAGCTACGCTGACAGATTTACTCAGCGCCGATATGGCCGCAGTCAATGACTGTATCCGTGCGAAGATGCAATCCAAGGTTCCGCTTATCCCTAAACTTGCAGATTATCTGATCTCCAGTGGTGGCAAGCGCATTCGCCCGCTCATGACATTGGCCTGCACCGCGATTTATGGCGGGGATATGACGCGCGCACACCGTTTGGCCGCTGCCGTTGAATTTATCCACTCCGCCACACTTTTGCACGATGATGTCGTTGATGAAAGCGCCGAGCGCCGCGGCAAGGCCACCGCCAATCTTGTGTTCGGCAATCAGTCCAGCGTGCTCGTCGGGGATTTCCTCTTTGCGCGCGCGTTTGAGCTCATGACCGAAGATGACAGCATGCGGATTTTACGCATTTTATCGCAAGCCTCTGCCATTATTGCCGAGGGCGAAGTGCTGCAACTGAGCCATATGGGGGATATGTCGACGGGAATGGATGATTATATCAAGATTATTCAAGCCAAAACAGCCGCCCTATTCGCCGCCGCGTGCGAAGTTTCGCCTGTGATCGCGGGCGCAGATGATGCCGCTATTCAGGCGATGCATAATTACGGCCTGTATTTAGGTATTGCTTTCCAGATTGCCGATGATGCGCTGGATTATAACGCGGATCGCGAAAAGCTGGGGAAAGTTGTCGGCGATGATTTCCGTGAGGGCAAATTGACCGCGCCTGTTTTACTGGCCTTAGGTGATGCCAGTGATGAAGAGAAAGCCTTTTGGCAACGCACGCTATCCATGCATGAGCAAAAAGACGGTGATTTGGAAACCGCGCAAGAAATCATTAATCGCCATGATGCGTTAAAGCGCAGTTTGGATTTAGCCCGCACATACGGCGAAAAAGCCAAGGCTGCGATGCGCGCGGCGCCATCTCATGCACCGGAACTTCAGCAGGCTATGATTGATTTGGTTGATTATTCTATTGAACGTGATACTTAGTGAAGCATGGCTACCACGCACAAACCAAGCTGCTGTAGCAGCAACAAATCAGATGACCACCATGCCAAGGCAGGGTTTCGCTTTGATCCGATCCTACATGGCTGTCTGTTTATCATCACAGCTTGCGCTATTGCGGCTTATGGGCTGAATGTTCAAAATTCCTATTTACAGCATTTTTCCCACACAACGATTGAGCTGATCTCTCAAATGTGGTGGGGCGTGGCGATTGGTATGATATTTGTCGGGCTGATGAATAAAATCCCGCGGGAATATTTCAACGCCGTGCTAGGGCATGGAGATCGCCTGTCAGGCTTATTACGCGCAGCGGCGGCGGGACTGATGTTTGATTTATGCTCTCATGGGATTTTAATGATTGGGGCTAAATTATACGAACGCGGCGCTAGTCTGGCGCAAGTTGTCACTTTCCTGATCGCTAGTCCTTGGAATTCGTTTTCTCTGACACTGATTTTAATTGCTTTGATTGGGCTGAAATGGACATTGGTCTTTATTTTTGGATCCGCTGTTGTTGCGGTCTTAACCGGCCTTGTTATTAATGCGTTAACCAAAGCTGGCGCACTCCCCGCTAATCCACATACGCAAGCACATGACACAGATTTTAGCTTATTGCCTCGCGCGAAAAGTGACTTAGCCACGGTTCAATGGAATTTTAAACTGTTCAAAGAGATCGTAACCGGCGGCCTGCACGAAGCACAAATGCTGCTGCGCTGGTTATTACTGGGGATCGTCATGGCTGCCGCTATCCGTAGTTTCATCCCGACCGAAAGCTTCATGGCTTGGTTCGGCCCAACATTGGGCGGGCTGGGGCTGACAATGGTTGCAACGACGATTATCGAAGTGTGCTCCGAAGGGTCCTCCCCGATCGCGGCAGAGCTTGTGAACCGCGCCCATGCGCCGGGTAATGCCTTTGCCTTCTTAATGGCGGGGGCAGCAACTGATTACACCGAAATTATGGTTTTACGAGACGTGACAAAATCATGGAAAATGTCACTCATTATGCCACTGGTCAGCGTCCCGCAAATCATCCTGATCGGATATCTACTGAACACGTTCTAGCTGCTGCTTCAACACAGGAGCCAGATAGGTTGCACCCTCGCGAGTTAGATGCCCTCCATCAGGGGATATCAAGTGTCCTTCAGGAGAAAACGCGCGGCAAGTCTGTGCGTTACCACCGCAATATCCGTCCATCAGATCAACAAAATCATAAGCTGATAACAACGCTTTCATGCGGTCATTTTGCATACGCGCTTTCTCAGGGATCGCGCGCATATACGCTAATCTTTCATCCTGTGTTAGAGCTAAAGCCGTTTTTTGGTTCAAATGCGGGAAGGCTTTACGTCCGAAAATTTTAATAGGTTTATGATAGCGCTCTTGTAACGTCTGCAGGCTTTGCGGCAAACGGTCAATCACCCAGTCACTCCATGCACTGGCTAGCCATATCTCATCCGCGGCCTGTAACAGGTGGTCAATTTTATCACGGTCATAACGCCCGATTACTTTGCAGCGCTCTTGACGGGCGACGGGGATATAAGGCTCAAGCTCTTCATTCGTAAAGCCTGCTAGATTACCGCACTCACCATTGATTTGTTTGGTTGAAAATTGATAGTCCTGATCCATGCCACCTTCATAGATCACATTAACTAGATCCTTGCCGTAGCTATCGCCGATCAGCATGATTTTACGTTTACCGTTCTTATCAAAATCTTGCAAAAGCATACTATCAAAGCGCGCTTGGTTATAGCCGTCTAGTGATGCATATTGATGGAGCAGCTGCTGATCCTCTGCGCTGTAATGCGTGATAAAGCCCTGTTTATAGACGATATAGCCGCCCGCAGCCATCATCAGCAGCGAGCCAATCAACGCGCCGATAAATACATGCTGACGCGATAAAAACCGCCGATTGCGACACGGCGTTTCAATCCATTTATAGCTCCCCCATGCCAGCGCAAACGTCATCGCAATCAAACCGTAAGTATACTGATCAAACGGCACATCCAAATGCCGCGCGAAAACAAAAACAGGCTGATGCCATAAATATAAAGAATAACTTATCAAGCCTATGCCAACAAAAACACGCTGAGACAATAAACGCTCAATCAGATTATTCGGGGATGGCGCTGTCACCAAAATCAAGAAAGCGCCTCCCACCGGGAGCAAGGCCATCACACCAGGAAACAGAGTATGCTCATCAAACAGAAAGATACTGGAAACGATCATCGCCAGCCCTGCCCCCGATGATAAAACGGGGGAATTTTAAAACGGGAAAATCCAGCAGAATAAAACGCGGCAAAAGCCCCAAACAAGAGTTCCCAAGCTCGTGAAAACGGCAGGTAATAGGCCGTTTCAAAATGCAGTTTCGTCACGTACCAGCTAACCACCAAAGACAAAACAAAAACGCTCAACAAAACGGCTTGTAGCCCTTTGCGCCAGAACTGCCAGCACAGTAAAAGCACCAGCGGGTATGCAATATAAAACTGTTCCTCGACAGCCAGGCTCCATGTATGGATCATCGGCTTTAGATCGGTTGCAACGCCGAAATAACCGCGTTCAAACCAAAAGAGCAAATTTGATAAAAAGAGCGGGATCGCCACCAAGCTTTCCCCGAAATCAATCATATCACTGGGTAGCAGCGCAAAATAAGCCACGACCAAAGACACCAGCATCACGGTAAATAGCGCTGGAAAGATACGCCGAATACGACGTTCGTAAAAGGATGCAAAAGTAAAGCTATCCTCGCGCACGTCTTTCATAATGATGCGCGTAATCAGGTAGCCGCTGATAACAAAGAAAATATCAACCCCGACGTAGCCACCAGAAAAGGCGCTAAAGCCCGCATGGAATAAAATCACGGGCAGCACCGCAATCGCGCGCAATCCATCAATTTCGGGACGATAGGTTAATTTCATAAAAGTCCTGCCTTAAGCGCCATGAACATTTATGGCACACGTTATTTTTTAGCTGTCCCAAGACCGCAAACGGGGAATCTGATGTGGATTTTGATTCGGCGGAGATTACGCGGGGGCCGCGATTATCTTTGCCGTTTTTGTTGCCTTTGGGCTTTTTCGATTTCTTGAAATCTTTTTTACCGCCGTCTTTGTCAGATTTTTTAAACGGCTTGCGGTTAGATCGGCCTGCATTGCCGCTTTCGTATGCTTTGCCGCGCTTTAACGCAAATGTTGCGAGTTCCGGTTTGACATTCGATGGAGCAGCAGGCGTTTCGGCTGTTGTTTCTGCATCTGCTTCCACAGGTTTATCCTCAGCTTGTGCTGTTGGGGCGTCAACTGAAGCGCCCTCTACTTCAGTGGCTGCGCTAGTAGTGGCTTTGGCCTCTTCTTCTGCTTTTACTTCATCTGCTGGGTCATAGACTTTCTTATGCCCTAAGGCTTCTAGGATTTGATAAAGCTCTGCAATCGGGCAACCCATCCATTCAGCCATGCTATGCTGCGCCTGAAATTTGCCTTTATCCGCGCTGTCATAAATCGCGTTCACAACGCGGTCTAACATATCGATACGGATTGCGCGTCCGCCATATACAGGATAGCACAAAGCTTTATATTGGTTTTTCTGTGCCTCAGTTAAGGTTTCGCCTTCGCTTTCGACGCGTTTAGACACCATGCCATCTGGCACGCGGGTTACAGGCAGATCTAAACCATGGAACACGCCATATAAAACGGCGCGCACACGCAAAGCGGCTGGTTTATTCATTTCAGGACAGTAGATAAAAAGCGGCCCCAAGCGGATGCCCTTGGCACGTAATGCGGCGCGCATATCGGTATCTAACACAGATAGATACGCCTGCAAATCTTCACGCGGGCACATGCCTGCGGCATCATAGACGGCTTGGCAAATCGATTGCACGGCCTCTGGCTGGGTATCATTGTCTTGTGTTAGCTTTTTAAAAACAGATAAGGTCTCGCCCAAGCTAAGCTGTAAGCCTTGCTCCACTTGTTCAGCGGACAAAGAAGCTCCGTCAATCACGTTAAATGTGGGGGCAAAGATATCCGCGCCCTTCACCAAAGTCGCCACAGCAACGCCCGGTGTTGGATTCGTAGCATCGGCCTGATAAAAAATTTGACCGTCATCTGACAGCGTAAATTGTTTGGCTTGAAAATCGTTTGTGCTCATTGCGTATTATCTTCTTCGTTATCCTTAATCAGATAAGGTAAAATTGCGTTTAACCTTAGCATGCCCTCTGCGCTTAGACGAACATTAGTGCTTTCGTAACAAATCCACCCCTCGGATGCAAGCTGATCTATGGCTTTGGGGTCAATAAAATCAACAATCTTATAAGCGCCGGTTACAGAAGTCTGTAAATCCAGTCCTTGATATAGACGCAAGCCCATCATAATGGCCTCTGCCCCCTGATCCCACACAGATAGCAATTCATGCTCATGCGCGCCATTTCCGCGCTCTGCCACCCAGTCGAGCCAACGTTGCGGCGCATAGTGATCGCGCGTCGCATAACGCGCCCCGTTATCAGAGGTTATACGCCCATGCGCGCCGGGGCCAATACCGATATAATCACCATACTGCCAGTACACTAAATTATGACGAGATTGATGCCCATCAGCCGCGTGGTTAGAGGTTTCATACGCAGGCAATCCTGCCGCGCCAAGCGTATCTTGGGTCATCATATAAAAATCAGCGGCGAGATTTTCCTCAGGCAAATAGAATTCCCCGCGAGAATGCGCCAGATAAAAAGGCGTGTTGCGCTCCACCGTTAGCTGATAAAGCGACAAATGCCCGTTTGCCAGCTGCGTGGCCTCTGCCAGTTCGGCTTGCCATTGTTGCAGCGTTTGATCGGGGCGGGCATAAATCAGGTCAAAGCTAAAGCGGTCAAAGGTTTTTGATGCGGTCTCAATCGCTGATAGCGCTGTTTTACGATCATGGGCGCGCCCCAAAAACGTTAATTGATCGTCATGCAATGACTGCACGCCCAGCGACACGCGGTTCACTCCCACAGCTCGAAAGGCCTGAAATTTATTAATTTCGGTTGAGGATGGATTGGCCTCTAGCGTGATTTCGATATCCGGCGCGATAGTCCAGTGTTTACTGATTTCATTGATAATGCCATCCACCATCGCGGGCTGCATAAGCGAAGGCGTCCCCCGCCAAAGAAAATAGAGATGACCTGCCGGTTTTTATAAAGCTTCGCATAAGATTGAATAGCCGCCTGATACGCTAACAGCCATTGATGATGGTCCACGCCATCAGCAACATGAACATTAAAGTCACAATACGGACATTTCGACACACAAAAAGGCCAATGAAAGTAAAGGGATAGCGGTTTCATTATATCTCAATCTTATTTACTAGCCTTGTAGCACCCCTGATAAAATTTGACAAACATCGTTTTTAGTTGCATTTTCACCACAAACTCAGTATATTATTTTACGTAACACTAGAATGTTCGAGAGAAATTTATGCCACTAGATATTCAAGCCGCGTTTGCACAAACACTAACGAGCAGAGCAGACAAACAATTAACTTTACAAGAATCAATTCAGCGTCGCGTGAATTTTGTACGCTCCGACCTAGAGTGCATTAAAGAGGGCGACCTAGAACGCTTCACTGCAAAAACTCGGCACAAGCCTACAATCAAGTCATTGAACCTTTGGTAACGGCCGCGGTGGAGTTACACACACAGATCGCTGAATATGGCGCAAATAGTGTTGAGAGTGAATTTAACGGCAAGGCAGGATACACAGACTTAGCTGCACTAGACCAAACTCTAGCTAATGGCTTTAATGAATGGTTGGATGCGGTCAAAGCATCGGACGTAGCCGATCAAGTCAAAATCCCACTTGCTATCAATTCAAAAGCTCGCTTTGAACACGGTTTTGGCATTCAATCTGTTCGTGAACTTGTAAGCAATGCACTAGGGACGTTTGGTCAGGCTCATGAAGCTAAAAGCAACAAAAAAGCCCGACAAGACATCGCCGATCTTGCAAAATATGCACAACTAGATGCGAGCATAGCCTAGCATCTAATCCTTTAGATCGTCCCAAAGCTCTTTCATTTTATTGAGGAAACCGCTGCTTTCGGGGGAGTGTTTATTGTTGCTCTCTGCGCCGCTTTTGCCGTTGAGGGCTTCGTCAAGCTGCTTGATTAAGGTTTGCTGTTTCTTATTCAGCTTCACAGGCGTTTCCACGAAAATCTCGATAATAGCATCACCACGCGCAGATGAATGCAGCACGCTCATCCCCTTGCCACGCAGGCGCATTTGCTGACCTGTTTGGGTACCTTCCGGGATTTTTAGCTTTGCGCGGCCGCCTTCGATGGTTGGAACCTCGACCTCGCCGCCAAGGGCTGCTTTGGTAATCGGGATCGGTACACGGCAATGTAAATTCACACCGTCACGACGGAAGAATTTATGCTGCTTAATATTAATCAGGATATACAGATCACCACGCGGGCCACCACGCAGACCAGCCTCGCCCTCGCCGGACAAGCGAATGCGCTGACCGTCTTCGATGCCTGCGGGGATTGTGACTTTAAGCGTTTTTTCCTTACGTACGCGCCCTGTACCTGCGCAGCCGCCACATGGGCTTTTGATTGTTTGCCCTGCGCCGCCGCATGCGTGGCACGTACGCTCGACCGTGAAGAATCCTTGTTGCGCCCGTACGCGCCCTGCGCCACCACATACATCACACGTACTAGCTGAGGTTCCTGGCGCTGCGCCTGATCCGCCACAGGTTTCGCATGTATCATTAACCGGAATTTTAATCTTGGCTTCTTTGCCCTTAAAAGCATCTTCCAGTGTGATATCGAATGTATATTGCATATCCGAGCCACGCTGAGCAGACGTACGGGAGCGCCCGCCACCGAAGCCACCACCCATGCCGCCGCCAAAGATATCTTCGAAAATATCAGAAAATCACCGAAACCGCCCTGAGCTCCACCGCCCATGCCACCACCTGAACGACCGCCGCCGCCCATTGACCCGTCAAAGGCAGCTTCGCCGAACCGGTCGTACGCGGCGCGTTTTTGCTCATCTTTCAAGATGTCGTACGCGTGGTTGGCATCTTTAAATTTTGCTTCGGCATCGGGGTTATCTTTGTTTTTATCCGGATGGTATTTCATCGCAAGCTTACGATAAGCCTTTTTAAGCTCATCTTGCGAGGCATCACGGCTGACCCCTAATGTTTCGTATAAATCTTTTGCCATGGCAATCGGCCCTGTTGTTCGAAAAGTAGGAAAAGGCAGGGTTTCCCCTGCCCTTTACAGTTATATGTTATGCAGATTTTGCGTCGTCGTCATTGACCTCGGTGAAGTCAGCGTCAACGATATCATCATCCGAAGAAGATTCCGCACCAGCCTCCGCATTGTCAGCGCTTTCACCAGCAGCGGCCTCAGCTTCCTGAGCCTGACGATACGCAATTTCGCCCAGTTTCATGCTGGCTTGCGTTAAGGCTTCAAGCTTGGCATCAAGCTCCGCTTTTGAAGGTTCGTCTTGTTCAAGAACGGCTTTCAAATCTGCCAAAGCTGCTTCAGCGTCTTTTTTCTCATCTTCGGATAGCTTATCGCCGAGTTCCTCTAATGATTTTTCAGTCGCGTGAACCATGCTTTCGGCTTGGTTTTTCGTTTCCACTGTTTCGCGGCGTTCTTTATCGGCATCAGCGTTAGCTTCGGCGTCTTTGACCATTTGATCGATGTCTGCGTCAGACAAACCGCCAGAGGCTTGAATACGGATTTGCTGTTCCTTATTCGTTGCTTTGTCCTTGGCAGATACATTCACGATCCCGTTGGCGTCGATATCGAATGTAACCTCGATCTGAGGCACACCGCGCGGCGCGGATGGGATACCAACCAGATCAAATTGACCCAGCGCTTTGTTATCGGCAGCCATTTCACGTTCACCTTGGAAGACGCGAATAGTCACAGCGCTTTGGTTATCTTCGGCGGTTGAGAATGTCTGAGACTTCTTCGTTGGGATTGTTGTGTTACGATCGATCAAGCGTGTGAAGACACCGCCTAATGTTTCGATCCCCAATGACAATGGCGTTACGTCCAGCAAAAGAACGTCTTTGACGTCGCCTTGCAATACGCCGCCCTGAATAGCCGCACCCAGAGCAACCACTTCGTCAGGGTTTACGCCTTTATGAGGTTCTTTCCCGAAGTAATCTTTAACCGTTTCGATGACTTTTGGCATACGGGTCATACCACCAACCATAACGATTTCATCGATATCGGATGCTTTTAGACCAGCATCTTTCAAAGCGGCCTTAACAGGCTCGATCGAGCGTTTCAACAAGTCAGCAACCAAGCTTTCCAATTTCGCGCGTGTCATCGTCAATTGCAGGTGTTTTGGCCCGCTGGCATCGGCTGTGATAAATGGCAAGTTGACTTCGGTTTGAGTTGTGCTGGATAGCTCAATCTTCGCTTTTTCAGCCGCTTCTTTCAAACGTTGCAGTGCAAGCTTATCGTTTTTCAGGTCAATGCTGTTTTCTTTTTTAAACTCATCTGCCAAGTAATCAATGATACGCTCGTCAAAGTCTTCGCCGCCCAGTGATGTATCACCGTTTGTTGATTTAACTTCGAACACGCCGTCGCTGATTTCAAGGATAGAGATATCAAATGTACCACCACCAAGGTCATAAACAGCAATCACGCTGTCGTCTTCTTTATCCAGACCATAGGCCAAGGCTGCGGCTGTCGGCTCGTTGATGATACGTTCGACTTCCAAGCCGGCGATTTTACCAGCGTCTTTGGTTGCTTGACGTTGTGAGTCGTTAAAGTAAGCAGGAACAGTAATAACCGCTTTGGTTACTGTTTCGCCAAGGAAGGCCTCTGCCGTTTCTTTCATTTTTTGTAAGACCATCGCAGAGATCTGAGATGGTGCGTATTTTTCACCGTCAGCTTCGACCCATGCATCGCCATTATCGCCTTTGACGATTTTATAGGCCGCGCGTTTTGCGATTTCTTTGGCTTGATCACCGTCAAAGCGACGACCGATCAAACGCTTAATTCCGTATAGAGTATTTTCAGGATTGGTTACAGCCTGACGTTTTGCGGGCTGACCGACAAGACGTTCACCGTCTTTTGAAAAAGCCACCATAGATGGCGTGGTGCGGGTTCCCTCAGCATTTTCGATTACGCGGGCTTCTTTGCCATCCATAACCGCAACGCAAGAGTTTGTTGTACCCAAGTCAATACCAATGATTTTGCTCATATTATATGTCCTTTCTTAAGCAACATTCTTAGCCCTTTTTGAGCGGGGCTAACGTATTTAACAATTTATGACCCTAACTAGGCATCACCTAATGACACTATATAACATTCAAATTTTATTTTTCAAGGGGAAGCTGCAACCAATTACAGGCTGATCCACGTCCTGTGAAAACTTTTCATAACTTGACATTCGCACCTCCCCACCCTAAACATAATATGCCCACGGATTACGGAGAACACATCTATGACACAGACTGCGCCTGCACTATTGCAGGGTAAAAAGAATCAGGCTTTTGACGTTGATGATTGCCTATTTGATCGCACGAACGGCATTCATCAGGCTATCAAATATCATATTGTTGACACCTTTAATAAAATCGCCGCGAAAGATCCTCGCTTTAAGGCTCAATTCATCGATACAGTCCAGCATTTAGACCGCCAGAACGATTTTGATATCGATGCTATTCAGCCCACAGATTTAGAAGCCGCCTTTTTGCCGATAGTTTTAGCAACCAAGGCTTGCTTTGGATCTGATTTTTATACGGTGCTTGACCAATATTACGCCGTTGATTACAGCGTCATTGCCCCTAACCCGACACTGGTTGAAGCCTTCAATGCCGCCCGAAATAAAGATATGGGCGTTTATTTATATACAAACGGCCCGTCCCACCCTCATACAGGGGAAGAGTTACACGTTCAGCGGGTTCTTAAGCGCTTAGGCTTTGATCAAGACTGGATTGAATATTTACGTCCCCGCACCCATGACTTGCTCAACTCTACATTCTTGGGCAATGGGAAGCCTTATACAGACAGTTTCGTGCAAATGCTAAACCGATTTGACCTAGACCCAAGAGAGACAGTCTTTTATGACGATACAGTACCGAACCTTGAAACCGCGGCTAAACTTGGCATTGCTACGGTTTGGCCTTGGCTCACTGATGCAGCCACCCCAACCGACCTAGAGCAACGCGCGCAAGCCATTAATGCTATCAAAACACGCGATACGGCAAAGACATTTATGCTGGCTATCGATGCGTATACACCGCAAGCGGGCTAAGAACTAGGCTTAAAGCACTGGCGGTGACGGTGAAGCCCTGTCTATCCCCAACTGCGCCATTTCATCATCGGTCAGGATCGTTTGCGGTGCGATCTGATGTTCGTGCATATAATCAATCATGGCCTGAATGAAGTTTAACCGAACCGTGTCCCAAGTATCCTGCGTTTCATCTAGCTTATAATGAGAAGAGTAATCTGTTTGGGAAAAAGCAAATACTAAGCTCTCTATTCCTTGTATAAGCCCTTGTATCCTATTTGGCTTACGGTTTTTAAGCGCCTCTTCCGCTTGGGCTATTTTTCCGACTGAATTTGCTCTGCACGAGCCAATATCCAATCCCCCGCGTCAGAGTCTTGCGCGCATAGTTTTTCGAATATAACAGGATCAGGCCATAAGCTCATTAAGATAGCTCTTTTTTTAGGCCTGTGTATCGACGTGGACTGTGCTGCCTTGGCCTTCGTCGGCGGCGACGCCAACGCGGGCGGGACGCAAGATACGTCCCTTGAGCGTATAGCCGTTTTCAACGACTTGCATCACAGTGCCCGCAAGCTGGCCGCCCGATGGCATTTCGAACATAACCTCGTGCATGTTTGGATCGAATGGTTTGCCTTCGGCTTCGATTCTTTCAACGCCGTTTTTCTCTAGCCCGCGTAGTAATTCACGCTCTGTTGCTTCGATACCGTCCATCAGGCTTTGGACACGGGGGTCAAGACCAACAAGTTCATCGGGCGTAGCATCAATCGCGCGGCGCAGATTATCAGCGACAGGCAGCAAATCACGCGCAAAGCTGGTAATCGCAAATTTTGTTGCGTCTTCGCGGTCTTTTTGCGCACGACGGCGAGCATTTTCAGCCTCCGCCAAGGCGCGCAAAGCCTGATCTTTCATCGTTGCGTTTTCTTCTTTTAGGCGGGTAATTTCATCCGCCAGAGCTTTCACATCATCTGCCGCTTGTTCTGCATGGCTTTCCTCTGGCGCGGCGGCGTGTTCATCGGCCTGATCTGCGTGCTCATAAGCCTCAGCAGCCTCTGATGGCTGTGGGTGAAGGTCTTCAACGTTATCAGGTTTTTCTTGTTCGTTCATAATATCCTCTATTTTCAATGCGTAAGTGTTTAATCAAACTCTCCCGGGAGGGTCACAAATACATCAGCATCGCGCTGCACCGTATAAGGTCCCTTTGCGCCATACAATATATCGTCAATTTTTATAGTATCAAGCTTTGTTATGCCGCGCCGCTGTAATGGCATCATGACTTCGTATTCTTTATCCAGCGCATAGAACTGATATTGTTTGGCGTTTGGGATTGGTTTTTCAATCGGAGTAAGCTTATGCTTTTTCGCAAGCGCATCCATTTTTCAGCTAGATGCTTGTCTTTGACGCCTGCAGGGCAGCGCAGGATCACCATATTAACGGGGTAAAAGACGTGGTTCAAAGCATTTGCACGATCAGCAGGGCGAATCGTATTGCTGGAAACGGGGGTCAGCACGATGTTGTCTTTGCCAAATTCAACAGTGAACTGATCGAAAACCGTGCCCACCGATATTTTTACCCGCTCAATCCCATAAGCTAACATCTCATTACGGCTAAGCGGGATATCAATGCGGGGCGTGGCTTCGGTAATATTGCATTCGTAATGCGGGTAACGCACATCTGCACCGGGAATCACTTCGGGAGCAGACATTGATATGTTAATCGTTTTTCCCTGCCGTTTCACATCCACACGCGGGAAATCGGCACTCCCGCAGCCTTGGATATTCATCGGGCTTTCGATCCGTAGATTTACGGTGCCGTATGCATCATCAGGGTGGCGCACGAATTGCACCGTGTAATCCCCTGTTTGCAGCAAGTTTTTGCTTTGGATATTGGCTAGATCTTCGTCAGTCACTTTTTTGTATTTCTTACTGTATTGATTGACGAATGTATTGCCCTCGCCATCGATGGCATCAGAAACGGCAGAAGATATGCTCCTGTCGAGCCGCCAGAGCTGGATGACGATGTGGATGATACGGATGACGAAGATGACGTACCACCATCGAATAAAAATTGCTGCGCATAGGCAGGCGCTAACCCGCCAATCATCACGCCCAAAACACAGATAAGAAAAAGCCCACTGAATCGCATCTGTAAAAGTTACAATAGGCTTTGACCTGAGGCTATTGCTTTTGTAAGCTGCGGGACAAATATATGTGAATGGATAGTTGAAGGAATACAAGACACAATGACACGCCCCTCTGGCCGCGCGCCGCACGAAATGCGCTCCGTTTCTATTGAAACTGATATCTCAAAACATGCCGAAGGCTCATGCATGGTTAAATTCGGGGACACGCATGTTTTATGCACCGCCACGGTTGAGACCTCTGTGCCGCGCTGGATGAAAGGCACTGGCAAGGGCTGGGTATCGGCGGAATATGGCATGTTGCCGCGCTCTACCAATTCCCGTATGGATCGCGAGGCCGCACGCGGGAAACAATCAGGCCGCACACAAGAAATTCAACGTTTAATTGCCCGCTCACTGCGTGCGGTTGTTGATCTATCCGCCATGGGCGAAGCCCAAGTCAAAGTCGATTGCGATGTCATCCAAGCCGACGGCGGCACGCGCACGGCGTCAATCACAGGCGGATTTATTGCTTTATCAATGGCGTTTGACCACATGGTTAAGACTGGCATTCTTGATGCATCGCCGATCACAGACACAGTTTCCGCCGTATCTTGCGGGATTTATAATGGCGTTGCGGTTTCTGATTTGGATTACGATGAGGATTCAAACGCTGAAACCGATGCCAATTTTGTTATCACTGGCAAGCAAGGCATCTGCGAAATTCAGGCACCGCCGAACAAGACCCGTTCAGCGAAGCACAGTTTCTAGAGCTATTAGCGCTAGCCAAGCAAAGCTGCGCTGAACTGTCCGCCATTCAAAAACAAGCCTTAGGACTGTAATCTATGCCTCATTTAGACTCTCTTGTGATTGCCACACATAATGCTGGCAAAGCCAAAGAAATCAGCGCTTTGCTAGGCCCCTATGTCGCCAGCTTTCAAACCGCGGGTGAGCTAAACCTGCCAGAACCTGAGGAAACGGGACTAAGCTTTGCCGAAAATGCCGTTATTAAGGCTGTCACTGCGGCGCAGGCCTCTGGCAAACCAGCTTTAGCCGATGATAGCGGGCTATGCGTCAATGCATTGGACGGCGCGCCGGGTATTTATTCCGCACGTTGGGCGGGTGAGACCAAGAATTTCGAAATTGCCATGGCTCGCATTCATAACGCCATCGACGAAGCCAAAAGCGAAGATCGCGGCGCTAAATTTGTTTGCGCGCTAGCCCTTGCTTTTCCTGATGGCTCGCACCATGTTTTTGAAGGAGAGGTAGAAGGCACAATCGTGCTCCCGCACGCGGGACATACGGATTTGGGTATGACCCTATTTTCCAGCCTCGCGGTTATCCGATCACGTTCGGTGAGATGCAAGCCAACGAAAAGGACGCTATGTCTCACCGCAGCCGCGCTTTTGCGCTACTCGTCAAAGAATTTTTTAATCAATAAACGATAAAGGTTAAACGTATGAGCGATACATTTTCAATTGGCATTACAGGTTGCACAGGCCGCATTGGATCACTGCTGGTTCAGGAATTACGCTCTGGCAAATGGGATGCTCAGCTTGCTGGTGGATCAGAAGTCAACATGGCTGAACGCCCGATCACTGCGATTATTTCATCACCGATGATCCGAATGAGCTATTCCCTCGCTGCGATGCGGTTATCGACTTCACAGCGCCCGCTGCCACAGCAGAGCATGCGCGCTTAGCTGCTGAACATGGCGTTATCTTAATCGCCGCGACTTCAGGCTTGAATGAAGAGCAAGAAGCGACCTTAGCTGAGGCTGCGAAAAAGACACCAATCGTTTATGCGTCCAATACCTCCGTCGGGGTCAATATGCTGATTGCCCTTGTCCAAGAAGCCGCCAAACGTCTGGGCGGGGACTTATGGGATGCGGAGATTATCGACATCCACCACCGTTACAAAGTCGACGCCCCATCAGGCACATCTTATGCGCTGGCGGAGGCTATCAAAGAAGGTCGCGATGACCATGACGCCACGCTAACGTTTGAACGTCAAGGCCACACAGGAGCACGCGAAGAAGGCTCCATCGGGTTTTCCGTTCAGCGCGGCGGCGACAGCACGATCGAAAACAGTGTTATTTTCTTTGGCACGGGTGAACGTTTAGAATTGACCCACCGTGCGCTCGACCGTTCAATCTTTGCCAAGGGCGCGATCAAAGCGGCACTATGGGCGAAGGATCAAAAAGCCGGCCTTTATTCTATGCGCGACGTGCTGGAGATCTAAGCGATGAGCGCGTTTTACACGCCCCTACCCAACCGCGCCCTAATTACCGTCACGGGCGAGGATCGTGCTTCGTTTTGCAAGGATTAATCACTAACGATATTCATGCAGCAACACCTAAAAGCCTGCTATATGCTTGCATGCTCACGCCGCAGGGGAAATTTTTGCATGATTTCTTTGTCCATGCACAAAACGATTCGTTTCGTATTGATTGCGAGGGCGGCGCGCGGGCGGAGGATCTATTACGCCGCCTGACGATGTTTAAGCTTCGCGCGGATATTGCTCTTTCGTTAACGCCTACGATCCAAGTCTACGGCGTATTTGGCAGCCATGCTTATGGCCTGCCTGATCCGCGGCATGGCGATATGGGGCACCGCAGCTTTGAAAAGCCTGCCGATATCGCAGAGCGTGCCTTGGATCATCCCGATGGCTGGGATGCGCGGCGCATTGCTTTGACGATTCCTGATGGCAGTCGCGACATGACAATCGAAAAATCGACGCTTGATGAAGGACATTTAGATCAGCTTAACGCGGTGTCCTATGATAAGGGCTGCTATGTTGGGCAAGAGCTTACCGCGCGTATGCATTACCGCGGACTAGGTAAAAAACACCTAAAAACCATTAAAATATCTGATCACCCTGATGCCGATATACGTTCATCATGCGGTGATTATGCCATCGCCCTAATGCGCGATTAAGCTAATAAATCAGCCCCTTAGACAATCTTAACCATATCTTAACCATCCCAGTGTTAGTATTGCCCTACGAAAGGACAATAAGCACAGGCATGGCAACAGATAACAGCAAATCATGGTGGGAAAGCGCGCTAGATAGCGTCACAGGATTCTTTGATAGTGCGACATCATCACTTAGCCTGTCGTCCTCTACGCAAGATACTGCTAATCCAGCCTCTGAAACTAAAACAAAAGATTCCGATGGATGGTTGCCGGACTGGCTCAACCCCACAAAATGGTTTGATGACATGAACCCTAAAGACTGGTTCAGCACAAAAAACATTGTCGGCGCGGCTGTCGGCGGCATTGTTGGAACAGTCTTTTCTGGTATACTCGGCGTGATTACAACACCTATCAAGTGGCTTAGCTACGTTATCCCCGGAGGACAAACCGGCAAAAAATACGCAGCGGATTAGACATGTTAACAGGCAAACTATCAGGGGGAATCGGCGGAGCCGCCCTTGGTGTTACACTTGTTAACGCCTTTACAGGCGCCAGTGAAGATAAAGCCACCCCTGAAGACACAGCCACGCATGATGTAGATAACGCCTCTGGCGCTCCAACCCTCGGAGATACTTTTAATCAAGCTAGCCTTCAACATGTTGCAGATACAACAAATGTCGATCTAAACACTGTTCAACGTATTTCGGCCGAATTTATTAAACACACACAAGATTTGCATACTAAAACCGAGATCACGAGTGAATTTCTCTCTGAATTTTCGGAAAGCGTTGCAGGCAAAGGTGAGGTCAATATCACAGCGGAACAAGTTCAAGATGTCACAAAAGAACTTTATAGCCTAACTCCAGTAAATTTCTAAGAAACTAGCCTTACAACCACCCTTCACCTTTCATGCTGACGTAGCCGTTATGGCTGACGATGACGTGGTCGTGGATTGTTATATTTAATGGCTCTGCCGCGCGGATAATATCGCGGGTTAGGTCAATATCAGCTTGGGATGGTGAAGGATCGCCGCTAGGGTGATTATGCAGCAAGATCAAGGCCGTCGCGCTGAGCTCGAGCGCACGTTTAACGACTTCCCGCGGATAGGCTGGCGTTTGATCAACCGTGCCGCTGCCTTGGATTTCATCGGCAATAAGCTCATTTTTCTTATTCAGGAATAAAATGCGAAAATGCTCTTTGCCCTCATGCGCCATCGTTGCCATGCAATAATCCATCAAACGCGTCCAATTATTCAGCACAGGTTTGTTCATGACCTCTTGCCGCAACATACGGTGAGCAGTGGCGGCGACTGCTTTTAACGAGATCGCGACATTTTCGCTCACCCCTGCGGTTTGTGTGAGTTGCTGAATGGGGGCGGCTAATAACGCGGGCAAGGTTTTGTATTTTGCCAAAAGCTCCTTGGCCAAGGGCTTCACATCGCGGCGCGGGATCGCCATGAATAAAATCAATTCCAGCAATTCGTAATCTTGAAAAGCCTCTGCCCCGCCTTGTACAAAACGCTCACGCAGGCGCTGGCGGTGACCGGAATAATGCGGCTTGGGCGGTTTTTCTTCGCTTTTACTCTCTTCAGGGAACAGATTTAAATCGCCGCTCATGCCAGCATGCCCTTATTTATAAGGAGGCTGTGTGTAGCCCTTTGGGGACAGCGTAAAGATTTCAAACCCGTCATCGGTGACGGCTAAGGAATGCTCGAACTGTGCGGATAGGCCTCTATCACGGGTGACTGCTGTCCAGCCATCAGCCAGAATTTTAGTCTCATAACGGCCCGTATTGATCATAGGCTCGATTGTAAAGAACATGCCTGGTTCCAGCACTGTGCCCTCGCCCGGGCGACCAAAGTGCATCACGGATGGCGGCGCGTGGAATGTGCGCCCTAGCCCATGTCCGCAGAAATCCCGCACAACGGAAAAGCGCTCTTTTTCTGCGATCTCTTGGATGCAGTGACCGATATCGCCCAGCGTTGTGCCCGGCTTCACAATATCGATTGAGCGCATCAAGCATTCATATGTGACCTCGACAAGGCGCTTGGCTTTGACAGGCACTTTATCGCCAACCAGATACATGCGGCTGGTATCACCGTGCCAGCCATTTAAGATACAAGTCACGTCAATATTAATGATATCACCGTCTTTTAATTTACGATCTTCGGGGATACCGTGACATACGACATGGTTAATCGATGTACAAATGGATTTGGGAAAGCCGCGATAGTTCAGCGGTGCAGGAACCGCGCCATGTTTTTCAATAAAATGACGGCACAGCACATCCAGTTCCTCGGTCGTGACGCCGGGCACGACATGCTCGGTGATCATATCTAGCGTTGCGGCGGCTAATGCGCCTGCTTTGCGCATGCCCTCGAAATCGTCTGGGTTGGTGTGAAGTTCAATGCCCTCATGTGTAACGGTCATAATTAATCCTTTATTCTTTGATCCTATGATCTATAACAATATTATACGCGTCTGTGAACCGAAAAAGGGGCTATCCACCATGACTAATACGAAAACGATTCGCGCCGGATTGATTGTGATCGGCAACGAAGTCCTTAGCGGGCGGACTCAAGACACCAATACAAACCACATTGCAAAAACCCTGACCGACAAAGGCATCCGCCTGACCGAGGTTCGCGTTGTCCCCGATGTGCTGGATCACGTGGCTGAGGCCGTTAATGCCCTGCGCTCACGATATGATTATGTGTTTACTACTGGCGGGATTGGGCCAACCCATGACGACATCACGGTGGATTGCATTGCTGCGGCCTTTGGCGTGCCGGTTATCACCCACCCCGAAGCCTTCGACCGCCTAAAGCGCCATTATGCCGAAGGCGAATTTAACGAGGCCCGTCAGCGCATGGCCAGAACGCCCGAGGGCGCAGACCTAATTGACAACCCTGTTTCGACAGCGCCGGGTTTTGTGATTGAAAATGTCTATTCCATGGCAGGTGTCCCCCGTATTATGAAGGCCATGCTGGAAAACATCCTGATTTCAATTGACGGCGGTGACGTTATCCAAAGCCGCACCATCAGCTGCGACCTGCCCGAAAGCACAATGTCGCCCATTTTATTCCAACTACAGGACGAGCACCCCAGCGTTGATATCGGTAGCTATCCGTTTTTCAACAGCGGTAACACCGGAACCAGCCTTGTCCTGCGGAGTACAAGCGCCCAAGACATAGATACGTTAGCGCCTTTACTGTTCGACAAAATCACAGCGCTTGGCGGGCATCCAAAATATCTGGACTAATGCCTATTTAGGGTTTGCTTTTGCGAAAAAATTCTTTATGGTCTTCCACGCAGTAGCACTCTGGCGAGTTACCATACGCCGCGCTACGATAATGAATATGACACACGCGCCTGTGGCGGAATGGTAGACGCTGCAGACTTAAAATCTGTTGTCCGTATGGACGTGCGAGTTCGAGTCTCGCCAGGCGCACCATATCATAGTTCTGCCCGCTAAAGCCCTCTAAAAGCCTGAATGGCTGGGCGATAGCGGGAGTTCTAAAACCTGTTTTCAGGTGGTATGGTAACTTTTCAGAAAAAGCTAGTTTTAGCACCATCCTTTGCTTCTCAAGCACCCCTGAAACCCAGTATTTATAAGGGTTTGACAGAAATTCCATAGCAGTTCTAAAGCTATAATCGAAGTCTTTCTGAGGTTCGGCCTTTTTCTTAAGCTTTTCATTCAATTCAGCTTGTTTTTTCTCTAAGTCTTGAATAGATTTTTCGTAAGTTTTGATCAAAGTCGGGCTTTCTGTATTCATGACACGCTCAACCAGCTTTTCGATTTTGCGCTGTGTTTCTGCTTTATCATCCTCTAGCGCCTGTTTATTACCTTTGTTACTGGCTTTGCGCTTACGGGGCTTTAAGATAATTTTCCCATGCACCGTGTCGCATATAATGTTGTCAGATACACTGCTAGAGCGACCTTCCTCATCCGTAATCTGATGCAAGTGAGGAAACCAAACCCCGCCCATGATTTTGTCGCTGTAAACCTTTGCCCATAAAATGGACAAACCTTCCAGCCCATACCGCTCCGACCAGCCCAACTTAGAAGCCACTCGACCTAACGCCTCGTTGAGTGCTTGTTGGTTTTCGTCTGACATAAAGTAAAGGTCTGGCATTAATTTAATCTCTAACGTTTTCATCGTTTTCACCTATCTGGTAAGTGAAAACAGCGCTGCTTTCGGTTTATGTTTTCCTGCGTTGATCCATCAACATAATTGATACTGGCAGCACTCGTTGAAGACTAAAATTGTCGTTTTCCCAGAAAACTCTGACTTTTCTGGCGTATAACCAGAAAAGTCAGTCCGTATTTATAACTTGTTGTTTTAAATGTATTTTTACGTTTTAAGTTGACGATTATGAAAAATAAATGCTAGAAAAAATCAGCAAAAAAGATGGCGAAAGGGAAATTTGCTATGGTAGAGAAGAGTCCAAAGAGACAGATAAATCCTATGGAGCAACAGAATCCACGAGTGGAATACAAATGCACGGGGGTAAGGCCAGAGACGATTGGAGCATTACGCTGGATGTTGAGCGGTACTGGCAAAGATGAAGGTGAATTTTTATCAGAACTTTTTGAGCAAGCTGTGGCTAAAGAGTATAGTGTGCCTGTGCTCAATCATGTTAAGGAACAATTTCTTAAAGATCCTTCGTTTTTTGAAAACATTCAAGAATTACACAATGAATAGTATTCTTATTTGATAGTCGCCTGATAGTTATCTTATTCTGTATCTAATATGGATCAGAGGTTGTCATAGATGGCTATTGATAATGAAGCAAGCTTAGAGTTTATAGATAAGCATCTTGATGTTCTAAAAGCTGAAAATGAAGATTTAACATGGCTGTTTTGGCTTATTTGTGTGGCAGCATCCACCCAGAATGTTAATAACAACAGAATACGTCCACTTGATAGCATTATAGATAAGCATTTCAGGCACTATGATATAAACAATCTTAACCATCCAGTTAAACACACTGAAAAGAGTGGTGATGGTACATCTCAAGAAAGATCCGATAAATCGGCAAGATACTGGCATTGTAAAAACCTCTATGCCTTTATTTTTCAGCACTCTAGTTTTAATGAACAAAAATTTTTCAAAACTATAAGGACAACTGGTCATAAAGGCTGGGTTGACATAGAGGACTGGAACAAAATAAAAAGTGGGACAGGATATGGATATATACCTATTCAAGTACTATTTTGTGCACCACCCTTCTCGATAATTTGATATAAAAAACAAAGCCCCGCGCGTTGCAGGGCTTTTTATGTTCTCGTTAGATCAATCGTAGATATTAATCTTCTGACACCTCTTTTTCGGCAACATTACCAGACAACGCATTGCGGATACCGTCGGCTATCGCTTTCATGGACTGACCAAATGTCTTTTTATTTTCTATATCAGCATCTTGGTCGGCTAGATCTCGGTCGATGTAATCCTTGACGCGGTCGGTTTTGGCGCGTTTGGATTCGTTGTCCATGGCTTTATCATCGATGTCTAATTTTTGCATGGCTTTCTTTTTCTCAAGATCCAGCTTGCGTTCTTCTATTTCGATGTCTTTTAACGCTTTGCGGCGGGCCTTGGCTTCGGCGGCTTCGGCTTTAGCCTCGGCAGCGCGCTCAGCGGCGCGGGCTTTATCGGCGGCGGCTTTGCGGTTAGCTTCGGCTTTTTCAGCAGCATGTTGTTTTTGGTAGATGGCGTCAACGGCGTTGATTTGATCTTGTTTAGATTGCGCCTGTGCGACGGCTATGTTGGTGGTCAGTGCCGCGGAACATAGGGCTGTCATAATTAGTAATTTTTTCATTATTTTTATCCTTATTTATCAGGTGTCGGACAAACAGCGTTGGGCTGCACGCGGGTTTCGCGACCATTGGCGGAGATCACCACAGCTGTTCCGGGTGCGTATTCGCAGACTTTACCGACTTGGGCGGAGTTATAGACTTTGCCGTCGCGTTCATAGGTAATGGATACACCATCGACCAAGACTTTATCTTTGACCAATGATCCTGCGGCTGCACCGCCTACGCCGCCGACTGCTGCGCCGACTGCGGCTTTGTCCGTGGCATGATCATCTGCACCCGCCCCGATTAGGCCACCTGCTACAGCGCCTAGTAACCCTGCGGCTAACTGGGTGCGTTTTTTTGCTTCGCTATTATCGACTTCGACGCGGGCGGGCATAACGGCAACGACTTTGACGGTTTTAACCTCTTGCTCTTTATTAACCTGATCGGACCGGTATACATCGGCGCGATAATTATCCCCCGAAGTTGAGCAGCCGCTAACCAGTAGTGTTGAGGCCATGAGACCGATACATAGATAAGAAGATACTCGTAATGTTTTAAATGTCTTAACCATATTGTTTCCTTATATTCTCAGCGCGGGTAAAGCGCGCTCTCATCAAAAGGTTATAGCGTCCTAAACATGTAAACTCAACTCTGTTTGGTATATGGGACGATAAAAAATACTGATCTCTTGTTTGTGCTAATCCATCAGAGTATCCTTGCGCAAAAAGGATTATGTTATGCCCTTTGCCTTACGCTTTACTCTGTTTTTTATTCTGATGATTGTTTGTGCTCTGCCTGTTATGAGCAGTGCCTTGTGTTTGTTAGTGGGTATTGGGTTTTCGTTGACGTTGGGACATCCTTGTGCCGAACCTGCGAAACGCTGGATTAAAATCGGGCTGGGCATTGTTATTACCTGTTTAGGTGCGGGCATGAATATTGGCGCGGTGCTCCAAGCGGGGCAAAGCTCTATTGCTTTAACGGCGGGTAGCATTAGCGCAACGCTGATACTGGGTTATGTTTTAGGGCGTTTGTTCAAGACCCCTGTCGGTGCCAGCATATTGATTAGCTTTGGCACCGCGATTTGCGGCGGCAGTGCTATTGCAGCGCTAGCCCCTGCGATGCATGCGAAAAACGAGGATACCTCTATCGCGCTGGGCTGCGTGTTTATTTTAAATGCGCTGGCATTGCTTCTGTTTCCGATGATAGGGCATGCGCTGGATATGTCGCAGTCTCAATTCGGGCTATGGGCGGCGCTGGCCATTCATGACACAAGCTCAGTCGTTGGGGCAGCCAGCCAATACGGCGCGGAGGCTTTGAACATAGCAACCATCGTTAAGCTTGTACGAGCGCTATGGATTGTGCCTTTTGTCCTAGCGATCACATTTGCATGGAAGCACATGCATCCCGAAGAACAGATTGCCGATGACACGCCCAAACGGCGCGCGCTGGTGCCTTGGTTTATTTACGGGTTTTTGGGCATGCCTGTATTGTTTAGTCTGCTACCTAACATCAGCTTTTTGCCCCTATCCATGGAGCAAATCGGTCATGGCATCAGCTATGGCGGCAAGCGTTTGATGGAGGTTATTTTATTCCTGATCGGCGCATCCCTATCGCGGGAGACCTTACGCGCAGCGGGGGCCGCCACATTAGGGCAGGCTTTATTATTATGGCTGTGCGTCGGAAGCGTATCGGCGTGGGCAATTTTGCAGTTTGCGCAATAATATTACCAACCATTTACAAGTCATCTTACTTTATTGCGATATGCTATATTTTAATTGACATAGCATCAGTACAAGCCTAAATCTGCCTTCGCTGATTATTTATTATATTGACGAGGATACCAATGACACAGATCACAGCCAAACAGGCTCTTCAAGCTTATTTTTCAGAGGCGGCAACACCATACAATGATTTACCAACTTTAGCGCAAGGACACCAGACCATCCTTGATGCGGGCGTTAACGCAGAAAAAGCAGAAGCTTTACAAAAAGCCGTACAAACAACAGCGCAACAAACCTTTCTACGCGATTACTTCACAAAGCATAGCGGCGGAGTTGCTGGCATGAGCTTCCAATGCACCCAAAGCACGACAAGTCCTCTTGGCTTTTCATCATCGTCTACACCCACACAGGAAGACATGTCTGCTATAGCCGAGGCCGTATCCGACATGCTAAAAGCAAATCCAAGCGCGTATGGTATTGCTACTCCAGCAACCTCCCCTGTACAGACAGCACCAGCGGAGCAAAGTGATAGAGGCGCAGATTTCGGATTTGACGCCATCCTTGCTTAAGGTTTTATTTTTATAAATAAAAGGGCGCTAATGGCTTAAACCGTAGCGCCCTTTTTTGTACTTTATTGTATGCCTCAATAGAAAATATGGACAGCAACAAAGGCAAAGAAAAAGCCTGTCGCGTAAATCATAATAGACACAATCAATATCCATTTTGAAAAGACACGTAGCCTCATGCAGGCTTTGGCTTGCTTTGGATCGATCGGGCATGGGGCAAAGCGGTTTTTCCACTGCATATAGCAGACGCCGCCAGCAATATTCCTGCCCCGATGAATACCCATATTTTATACGTCGATATAACGGATATCCAAGGGAATGCCCCGACAAATCCCGCCAGCGCAGCCCCCATACCAAGCGTGACCAGTAACGCTGGCAACGCGCAGCACAACAATGTCCCCATACTTGCGAACAATCCTAATGCTGGAACGATGCTTTGTGACCACACAGATGTTTGCCGAAGATTATTCATGATGAATAGCCTCCACATTATATCCGGAATCGGTAATCAGATTTGTGACATTCTCATCGGAAAGTGATGCGCCCTCTTTTAAGAAAACCGTCACCAGTTTCTTGGTTAAGTCCACATCGATATTGGATACGGCCTCTTGCTTGCTGAACACTTTTTCAAGGGCGCGCGCGCAAAAATCGCATACCAATCCATTCACATTGACTTTAATCACTTCCCCTGCGTAAGCGGGCGCTATCGACAGAGTACAGGCAGCTAGTATTAATAATAATTTTTTCATTGTTTTATCCTTTTGATTTTAATATCTGATAATGAGGTTAAACAAAGCCTCACCGTGGTTATTCATGCCGAGTTCAGCCAAATATTCGCCCTTAAAAAAGCGAACAAGCGGCGTAACCGTTACAGGATCATCTTTTTCCGGCACGTGATCGACTTGCAGCATTAACCACGTATGTAAATCACCGTAATCCCCTATATAAGGCGCCACACCAACACGTGCTTTTTGCATGTAAAATTTGCTGATATCCCCCGCATAGGTATATCGGTTTTCATAGCTGGCAAAATAACGGCGATCCTCCCAATCCAGTGCAACACCTGTGAAGCCCGCACCTTCGGTTTCGTGATCGAAGGCATCTTTGTCGCTATAGGCAATGCCTGCTCCGGATTTCAGGTAGAAATTGGCTTGTGAATCTGGATTATTCCAGCGCTTCATCAGATAATTCAGCTGTGCGCCATGGAACTGCCATTCCCCTTCGCGCCAATATTCGCCCTTATAACCGACCGAATATTTAGCCGTTGGCGAATAATGAACATGCACGCCGTTCATATCCCCGTCGTTTGTTTGCATCAACGTCCATCCGCCTGGATAAGACACTGGCCTTGCTTCGGCTTGACCGACCGTTATAGCCGTCAATCCACATAGAGCAACGAGCCCTATCATTTTCATAGTTTTCATTTATAAAATTCCTTTGATTTAATTTTTCGTCTGCGCTTTGTTGAGCGCGCGTTTTTAAAATTAAATCAAAGCTTTCGGAGGATATCGCGGCGGCGCGGGTATAAAAACATGATAAGCCACATGCTTTTGCGGCGCCTTAACCATCGGCGCGCCGAAAGGCATACTCATCGCCACTGGCAATATCGAAGCCATAACACATCCGTCGCAGCATAGGTTTTTATGTGTTTTTTGCAGTGTTGTTGATGCCTGATCCGCTGATTTTTCATGACAATGCGGAGGGGTCTCTGCTGTTGCATGAGCCTGAACTCGTTCTTGTTGAATGCAGCACGCCATCGACGCGCTAGCAAGGCCAGCGGTCATAAACGCACAAAGCATCATCGTTACAAAAACTTTTTTCAACATATCTGTCATCTTTATATAGTCTAATCTGTTATACGTTGCCTGACAAGATTTTGTTACATGCGGGCTTTTTTATTCTTGCTCTGCCCTCACAAATCGCTTAAAGGTAATTTTATGACTATGAAACTTAACACACTTGTCGTGGTTCTTGTGAATGTGGTGCTCCTGCTGGGGCGGCGCGGATGAGACCTTGTGTGTGACACATAGCATCAAAGCGCCCCGCCCTCTGATTAGATGGCGGGGCTTTTTTATACTTGAAGTTTCATACAAAGACAGGCAAAAACAACGGGCGTAATTGTAAGGAGAAAGCAAACAATGGCAACGCAGACCGCAACAGATACGAAACCACAAGCTCAGGCTCAACCCATGACGGGAGCGAAAGCGATTATTGACGCGCTGATTGCACAAGGCGTCGAATATGTATTTGGGTATCCTGGCGGTGCGGTCCTGCCTATTTATGATGCGCTATTCCAACAAGATACTATTAAGCACGTTCTTTGCCGTCACGAACAAGGCGCTGTTCACGCGGCTGAGGGCTATGCCCGATCAACCGGCAAAGTTGGCGTGGCGCTGGTAACCTCTGGCCCCGGCGCAACAAACGCGGTTACGGGGTTAACTGATGCGATGCTGGATTCTATTCCGCTTGTATGTTTAACAGGTCAGGTTCCGACCTTTTTGATCGGCACAGATGCATTCCAAGAAGCCGACACAACCGGCATTACGCGCCCATGTACCAAGCATAATTACCTTATCAAGGACGAAAACAAAGTCTCCGAAACCGTGCACGAGGCTTTCCACGTCGCGCGCGAAGGTCGCCCCGGCCCTGTTGTTATCGACATCCCCAAAGACATCCAGTTCAAGGAATGCATCTACACAGACGCCAAAGATGCGCCGCGCGTTCAAACTTACAAGCCTAAGCGCGTGCCTGACCAATCATCCATTGATGCAGCGATTGAGTTGATTGCAACCGCGAAAAAGCCTGTTTTTTATACAGGCGGCGGCGTTATTAATGCAGGGCCAGAGGCTAGCGAGCATCTTCGCACATTTGCAGACATGACCGGCTTTCCCGTGACCAGTACGCTTATGGGACTGGGCGCGTTTCCAGCCAGCAGTGACCAATGGCTTGGCATGCTTGGCATGCACGGCACGTTTGAGGCCAATTGGACGATGCATGATTGCGACGTTATGATCTGCGTTGGCGCACGGTTTGATGACCGCGTGACAGGCCGTCTTGATGCCTTTGCTCCGAATTCCAAGAAAATTCATATTGATATCGACCCAAGCTCAATCAACAAAGTCGTTCAAGTTGATATCCCTGTCATTGGTGATGCTGGTGAAGCGCTCAAAGCGTTAATTGCGGCGTGGAAGGCGCGTAACCTTCAGCCTAACGCAGCGGCTATGAAAGATTGGTGGGCACAAATCAATCAATGGCGCGCGAAAAATTGTTTAGCCTATGCCAAGCATGACACGATTATTAAGCCTCAATACGCGTTAGAGCGTCTCCGTCACTTCGTTCAGCAAGACCCGCGCGAAGCTTTCATCACGACCGAGGTCGGTCAGCACCAGATGTGGGCAGCACAATTCCTACCATTTGACAGCCCTAATCGCTGGATGACATCGGGCGGACTTGGCACGATGGGCTATGGCTTGCCTGCTGCGATTGGTACGCAGATGGGTAATCCTGATGGTTTAGTTGTTGATGTCGCAGGTGAGGCCTCTATCTTGATGAATATTCAGGAAATGAGCACCGCCGTTCAATATCGCTTGCCGGTTAAAATCTTTATCCTGAACAACCAGTGGATGGGTATGGTGCGCCAGTGGCAGCAATTGCTCCATGGTGAGCGCTATTCCGAAAGCTACACCGAAAGTCTGCCTGACTTTGTCAAGCTAGCCGAAGCCTATGGCGGGGTTGGTTTGCGCGCAGAAAATGTTGGGCAATTGGATGATGTTATTCAAGAAATGATGACAACCGATCGCGTGACCATCGTTGATGTTTGCGTCGACCAAAAAGAAAACTGCTTCCCGATGATCCCATCAGGTAAAGCGCATAATGAAATGATTCTCTCGCCAGATGCGGATAAATTTGATAAAACACTGGTATAAGGGAGGCACAAGACCATGAATAATCAGCCTAGCAGTTACAGCAAAAGTGTTTACGCCCCTGCCCAAGAAGTCGATAAGATCAAACGCCATACGCTTTCTATTTTAGTAGAAAACAAGCCTGGCGCGCTATCGAAAATTGTCGGTTACTTCACCGCGCGTGGCTACAATATTGATTCGCTAAGCGTGGCTGAAACGGATCAAAATTTCAGCTTATCCCGCCTGATTATTGTCACATCTGGCGCAGATATCGTGATTGAACATATCAAAGTCCAGCTTCAAACCCTGATCCAAGTCCGCAGCGTGCGTGATCTGACCGTGCATGGCCCTTATGTCGCGCGTGAAATTGCGCTTGTAAAACTACCTACTGGCGCGATGAGTGACGGCGACAAAGCTGACCTCAAGAACATTATCGAAGACCACGATGTAACCATCACAGCAAAAACCAAGAAAACAACGATCTATCAATGTCTTGGTTCTGCACAGCAAATCAACGATTTTATCGCGGCTGTACGGGCATTTAACCCGCTTGGTATCTCACGTTCCGGCATAGCCGCCCTCCCCAGTGGGGACGCAACAGCCGATTCATAGGTAAATATACTTGCATTATGTAATTTTACCCTCTAAATTTCCCATAAATTAAAATAAAACACCCGCTCGCAACACATAAACCAGAAAACTGGCTGCGATTGGCATAAAAAGTTCAGGGAAACATAAATATGACACAAACCGGCGACACACCCGAAACGCAAGTCGAAAACGCAACAGCAAACACACACACTGCAGACATCCCACTTACTCCAGAGCAAATATCTGACACGATAGCATCACTAAAAAATGCCATCACCAATATGGAACAAGACATAACAGCCATGTCTGAAGACGTAGCTAACTTATACGATGACCTAGAAGAAATCGGTGGTGATATTCAAGCAGAAGACGCGTTAACAGAAGACGGAATGTCGTCAATGATGGGGAGATCTGGGGCCGATAAAATTGCACATTTTGACATTACCCACAATATCCCACAGCGCCTGTCTGATGTTGGCGGCATTGAACTTATCAAAGAAGAACTCACAGATTTAGCTAATGATTTAAAGAATATTCACAACATCACAAACATGCGAGGAAAAGACCCAAAACACCGCGTTCTTTTACAAGGGCCCCCAGGTGTTGGGAAAACTTTACTTGCCAAAGCATTAGCGGGAGAAACTGGCTTCCCCATGATCATGACAAGCGGATCCCGTTTCTTTGAATCTTATGTAGGCAAAGCCAGAGAAGCCGTTGAAAAACTTTTCGACACGGCTCGCAAAGATCTAGCAAGACAACGAGAGAATGGCATAACAGACCCTGCTTTTATTATATTTATTGACGAAATTGAAACATTAGTTCCACGCCGAGGACGCACACAAGGCGAAGGCGACGGTGAACGCGTCGGGGAGATGCTTGTCCAAATGGATGGAAAATCCGATGATCCAGCCTCATCGTTATTGCGGCCACAAACCACTCAGAACAGATCGATCCAGCTATCTTAGATCGCTTTGCAAAAAAAATAAGCGTTCCCATGCCCGATGTCTTTGGACGACAACAAATTTTTGAAATTGCTGCAAAAAAGCAAAATTATCAGAAGCCATCTCACTAGAAGAAGCGGCAAAGAAAACATTTGGCTGCACAGGCCGACAAATCGAAGCCATTTTAGATCAAGCAGCCAGCAACGCTAGTAAACGAGGCACACAACAAGGAAAAGTTTCCCGCAAAATATTAACAGCTGACTTTAATGCTGCCGTCCAACGCGTTATGTTAGGAAACCGTGCTGCCATTAAATTTAGTGAATTTGAGAAAGAAAGCACCGCAGTCCATGAAGCAGGCCACGCGATCACGGGCGTTCTATTAGAAGAAAAAGGATTAGACCCCCTAAGATTTGTGACTATTTTACCTCACGAAAACTTCTTGGGTGTCACCGTATTTTCCAGTGATAAAGAAAATTATGCACGCACCTACGAGTATTTTAAAGCTGACCTTGTGTGTTGCATGGCTGGACGCGCCGCCGAAGAAATTTTCTATGGGCCTGATCGTATTTCCTCGGGTGCTTCTGGTGATATAGAGGCTGCGACACAAATAGCAAAAGAAATGATAGGACGTTTTGGATACAGCGCAGAAGTCGGTTTCGTTAACACTGATGTCTTGTCTGGTCAAGCTGCACGCACAGCCTATAATAGCGCTGCAAATGACAATAATGGCGGGCAAAGTCTTCCTCTCCCCGCAAACCTGCACAAGGAAATTAAAGTATTACTTAACGAAGCATACCTTCAAGCGAAACAAATGCTAGTTGACAATATACAAGCCGTTTATGATTTATCAACGGCACTCGTAGACCAAGAACTTATTGATCGTGAACAGTTATTAGCCATCACCCATTTGCATCCACAGCCCCCTCAATACCCTTCATTACGGGATCTATCTGTCAAAGACCTGCTAGAGAACAACAAAGGTTAAATCTATTAACTCACTCTTTTATCATGAAGATCTTTGGCAAAGACAATGCCTTAAATATTCAGGATTAAAATTTAATGCGCTTTTCCTATAAAATACGCTTGATTCCCTTGGGAAACTGCGCTTTTATACGGGCATTCATTTTGAACATAGTTATATAGTTAAGGACATCAATATTATGAGCACGGCAACTGCACCAGCACAGACTGAGTCAACAAAGACTCCTTTGACAGTTTACTACGATAAAGACTGTAACCTTGAGCTTATCAAAAGCAAAAAAGTCGCCATTATCGGTTACGGATCACAAGGTCACGCACACGCACTGAACCTAAAAGACAGCGGCGTTGCCAATGTTACAATCGGTCTTCGCGACGGATCAAGCTCTGCCCCGAAAGCAGAGGCAGCAGGTTTTGCGGTTAAAAACCCAGCTGATGCGGCGGCTGATGCTGACGTTGTGATGATCCTTGTCCCTGATGAGCTACAAGCTGACCTATACCGCGATCACATCGAACCTAACATCAAGCAAGGCGCTGCGCTTATGTTTGCTCATGGTTTGAACGTACATTTCGGTTTGATTAAGCCTCGCGCGGATTTAGATGTATTTATGGTCGCACCAAAAGGCCCTGGCCACACAGTGCGCGGTGAATTTGAAAAAGGTGGTGGTGTTCCTGCCCTTATCGCTATTTACCAAGACGCAACAGGTAACGCGAAAGAGCTTGCTTTGTCATACGCATCTGGCGTTGGCGGCGGCCGCAGCGGTATCATCGAAACAACATTCAAAGACGAATGTGAAACTGACCTGTTCGGTGAGCAAGCTGTTCTTTGCGGCGGTATCGAAGAGCTTATCAAGGCTGGTTTCGAAACTTTGGTCGAAGCTGGGTACCCAGAAGAAATGGCTTATTTCGAATGCTTGCACGAAACAAAGCTTATCGTTGACTTAATCTACGAAGCCGGCATCAGCAACATGAACTATTCTGTTTCTAACACAGCTGAATTTGGTGGTTATGTTTCTGGCCCTCGCGTGATTACAGCGCAGAGCAAGGCAGCTATGAAAGATATCTTAACAGACATCCAATCTGGTAAATTCGTTGAAGACTTCATGGGCGGTAACAAAGAAGGCCTAACACGCCTGAAAGAAATCCGTGAGCGCGAAGCTAATCACCCAATCGAAAAAGTTGGTGATCGTCTGCGCAGCTTGATGCCTTGGATTACTAAGAACAAACTGGTTGATAAATCTAAGAACTAAGTTTTCTATTAAAGCAATATATAAGGGGCTGCGATGGGAAACTATCGTGGCCCTTTTTCTTCCTCTAGCGCACAAAGATATACATATGAACACGCCTTCTCCGCATCAAGATACACCGATCAAAGGCATTATATTTGCCTGCCTTGCCTTTTTCAGTTTCTCTGCCATGGGTATGTTTACCAAGCTTTTGACAGGGCAGCATCATGCGGTTGAGGTTGTCTTTTACCGTAATTTGCTGGGGCTAGTTGCGCTTGGCGCCTATATCCTTCTGAGCAAACGTCACGCACTGTTAAAAACAGATCAGCCTTGGCTCATGGGGTGGAGAGCTTTTATCGGCACGACGGGATTGTTTTTTACACTTTCTGCCATGCAGATCCTGCCCATGTCTTATGCGACCACATTGTTTTTTGTATCCACGTTAATCACGCCTGTCTTAGCGGTTATCTTGCTGAAAGAGACTTTAGGCATTCACCGCATTAGCGCCATCATCATTGGATTTTGCGGGGTTTTATTGGTAGCGCAGCCATCGGGCGTGGCGCCATGGATCGGGATCGGCGCAGCCCTGATCGCAGGGTGTTGCCATTCTATGGTGCAAATTACACTGCGCGCTCTTAAAAGCCAGCCTGCACAGACCGTGACGTTTTATTTCTTTCTAGGAGGCGTTTTAATGCCACTGCCCTTTATGCCGTTTGTTGCCCATATGCCAACGTGGGAAACAGCTTTTCCCTTGCTAATGGTTGGCGTTACTGGCTGTATCGGGCAGTTTTTCTTAACATGGGCTTTCCAGCATGCGCCAGCATCCTTGGTCAGTCCGTTTAATTATACGGGGCTAGTCTGGGCAATTGTGTTTGATATTTCGATCTGGGGCATTGCGCCGGATCACGTTGTCTTAAGCGGGGCAGCGCTGATTATCGGAGCAAGCCTGTATATCATTTACCGTGAGCGCCAAGCCAATAAAGCCCTAGCAACAAAAACCACAGCTATTGAATCTGCAAGCCCTTAGCAGAGTAAGTGCCTAGGAACTGTCCTGTGTTTTCATGCTCAATCAAATATGTTGCCTGCGCAAGCGCTGGGAATGTTTGCCCCATAACCTTGCCAAAGGTTTGCATGACACGATTTTGGTCGCCATCATCCAGGCGCAGGAACAAATCACCGACTTGAACGGCGTTCATGCCATTTTTGCTTTCAATAAGGCCCGTAATCAAGCCTGCACGTTCGAACCGCGCGATAATAGCCTCATTTGCGGCGCTCCCTTTTTGCTGAAGCCCGTAATAATTGGGCGTCCATTTTTGATTACGCCACGTTGCGTTATTGGGCGTAATCGCATCATTCTCATAAGGTTGGCGGTAATCATACACGCCCTTTGGCATTTGGGAGCGCACCCGATCCGCTGCATTTCCGCTATCCCCGACGGCCATTAATGTAACAAACAGCAAGAAAAGTGCTAGAAAGAGAATCGGTTTTAAAATATGCATTTTGGTAAATCCTTATTAACAATTTCTAATGTATAATATTTTTAATGGTAAATACAGTGTTATCCACAGCTTTTTTTGGCTTACAGGACGCCGTCCAGCGCGTCGATAAAGTCGCCCGCAATATCGCAGGCACGGATTCCCCCGATAAGTCAGGGATTGGGGGCGCTGTGATGCCTCAGGATATTGTTGATTTAAAACTGGGTGAGACCGCATACAAGGCTAACCTTGCCGTGATAGAAACTGCCAATGGAATGCAAGATGCGCTTTTAAAGACATTCGATAAAAAAGTATAAGCATTTCCTTTAGCCCCAAAATCAGCTACCCTCATCGCTATGAAGTTTATTTATTTCGGATATGATTTTGCGTTCGATACGCTCGCGACCTTGTTGCACGACGGGCATGAGCTTGCCGCTATATTTACTTTTCCTTGCGACGAAATTTTTAGCTCTAACGCGCGGCTGCGTACGTTTGCGGACGAAAATGCCATTCCTATTTTCACGGACACCCCCACTAAAGATGCTATTACCAACTGCGCGGGAACAGACACAGAGCTTATCTTATCTACGGGCTACTTATACAAAATCCCAGATTGCAGCGATCACATCCCCTACGCCATCAACATCCACCCTGCTTTACTTCCCAAAGCACGCGGCATGATGCCTCTTCCTTACATTATCCAAAGCGAGCCAAAGGCTGCGGGCTTAACGGCTCATAAGATCACAGATGACTATGACGCGGGCGATATTATCGCTCAACATCCCGTAACAATCGGCAAGACCGATACATTAGAACAACTCGCCGCCCGTTTAGGTATGGCGATGCCGGCCTTTGCACTGGATATTGTCAATCATTTACCCGAGAGATGGGCTAACGCTACACCACAAGATCACAATCAGGTCACGCACTGCCCTGCCCCGAATGATGCGCTGCGCGTGATTGATTGGTCTCAAACAGTTGAAGGCATCACACGTCATGCCCGCGCTTATGGGCGCATGGGATTGCTATTTCAGTTAGACGGCAATTACTGGGTTACAAACTGCCTGAGCGGCCGGACAGAATCTCATGACCTGCCGACAGGTACAGTTCGTTATCTCAGCGCCCGTGATATTGTTATTGCCTGCGGTGATGGCTATATCTGCATTAGCGAGGCGGAGCGCATTCCCTCGCAATAGCATCATACATGTAGCGCTTTTTTAATCATATCCCCAAGCCGTTTATAATCATCATGCGCGCCGCATTTTTACGCCAAGCCATACCGATTGTCCGTTTGGGAGCTGGATTTACGAATCGTTGCGTTTGAATATGATCGGGAAGCTGTCCGCCCTCCACCACCATGGCCGGTAACAAAGTCTGCCCCATTCCGTGCCCAACCATTTGTATCAAGGTCGTTAGACTAGATGCGCTATAAGTCTGGCGATGGGCAGGGCGTTGCAACGAGCATGCCTGCAACGCGTGATCGGTCAGGCAATGCCCATCTGCTAACAACAGCAAATCATTAGGATTTAAATCATCGCTATGAATACCTTGTTTGGCGGACGGGGTTCCCTCTTGCTTTAACGATGCCAGATAAAACTCTTCCTCGAACAAGGGATATTGCTCCGCCCCTGGTGTTGAGAATGGAAAAGCCAAAACGATCATATCCAAGCGCCCTTGCATCATATCGGATACAATGCGATCACTTAGATCCTCATGGATATGAAGATCCAAATCAGGGTATAGCTTATCCAGTTCCGGCAACACATTAGGCAGCATATACGGCGCAATGGTTGGGATAATCCCAACCCGGATCGGGGCGCTCATTGGGCGTTGATACTGTTTAGCCTTGACCGTTATTTTTTCAGCCGTTTCCAAGATTGCACGCACTTGCTCAATAACCTCTGATCCGAATGCGGTTAGCGCAGGCTGACGTTTACTGCGATCTATCAATTGCTGCCCTAGCAGCGTTTCGGCCTCTTTCACGCCAGCGCTAAGCGTTGATTGCGTCACAAAGCATCGCTGCGCGGCCTTGCTAAAGGATTGTTCTTCGATCACGGCGATCAAATATTGCATCTGTTTTAGCGTCATCATATTCATAGAGCGTATTATATAAATAATAAATACACAAATGTCAAAACTATCGATTTTTTCGATATTAAATAGTGAAACTATTTGTTGGTATTTCGCCGTGAATCCATGCATGGTCTAACCATCAAACACACAGACTTATTTAAAGGAGACTACAACATGTTAGGTATTGGCGATCAGCTTCCTGAATTTTCAATCACAGGCGTTAAGCCCGGTTTTAACAAGCACGAAGAAAACGGTGAAAGCGCATTCGAAGCTATCACTGAAAGCAGCTTTGAAGGCAAATGGAAAGTTTTCTTTTTCTATCCAAAAGATTTCACATTCATCTGCCCAACTGAAATCGTTGAATTTGCAAAACTAAACGAAGAATTCGATGACCGTGACTGCGTTGTTATGGGCGGTTCTTCTGATAACGAATTTTGTAAACTTGCATGGCGCCGTGAACACAGCGATCTAACTGGTCTGAACCAGTGGTCATTTGCTGACACAAACGGGTCATTGATTGATGGTCTTGGCATCCGTGATTTTGAAGCAGGCGTTGCTTTGCGCGCGACATTCATCGTTGATCCACACAATGTTATCCAGCATGTAACAGTGAACGGCCTTAACGTTGGTCGTAACCCAAAAGAAACATTGCGCATTTTGGATGCTTTGCAATCTGATGAACTTTGCCCATGTAATCGCCCTGTCGGTGGTGACGTGATCGACGTTGCAGCAGAAGCTGAAAAATCGCAGCGTAAGCTAAACACTTACCACTTTAAATCAAAGGCGTAGCATATAGCCTTTTAGGCGGCTACGCCTTTTTTGTAACCAAAATCTGGAGAAAAACCATGTCTATCGATACTTTAAAGGCCCGCATTCCTGATTATGCGAAAGATATCAAACTGAACCTATCATCTATGTCTAATGATGAAACATTATCGCCTCAACAGCTTTGGGGAACGATGCTGGCTTCTGCATTAGGTACGCGCAACCAAACCGTTATTAATGCCATCAACAACGCCGCGGCAGAGCATCTCTCCCCTGCTGCGGTGAGTGCTGCAAAATCAGCGGCGGCGATTATGGCGATGAATAATGTTTACTACCGCTTTGTCCACCTTGCGAAGAACAAAGAATATGCTTCTATGCCTGCGAAGCTTCGTATGAATGTGATTGCGAACCCTGGCATCGAAAAAGCCGATTTTGAGCTATTTTCTTTGGCGGTATCAGCGATTAATGGCTGCGGCATGTGCATTGATGCTCACGAAGCTGAGCTTAAAAACACGGTTTGAGCGCAGAACAAATTCAAACCTCTATTCGTATTGGCTCAACACTGGCTGCCGTTGCCGCTGTTATCGATGGCGAAGACGCTCTCAGCGCTGATGCAGATCTTGCCTCAGCCGCGTAAATAAGGTTTTGAGACCTCCCTGTCTTAAAGACCTGGGGCAGTGCAGTTTTCTGTGCTGCCCTTTTTATGACATCATACCAAAGCCGCACCAGTGTCTAGGTAACAAAAAAGCACCTCCGTGACGAGGTGCTTTTTCTCATTATTCTTAGCGTTAACGTAAACACTTAAATAAGTGCTGGCCCTAACGTTAAACCCGATGCCCCCGCAAGGGTCAAACTCGGCTCTATTGCTACTCCAAAAGCCACGCCAGCAAATGCTAATGCAATGCCAGCCATAGTCTTGGCAGTAAAAAATTTATCCGTTAAACCGTTCCCCGAACCAGCAGTATTTGCTGCATCCATTGAGGCTTCTCCTTTGGTTTTGTATCCCGTGTTCAAACTTGCTTATATAAGTAAGTTGAAATATTATTATTGTTTTATGAGCCTAATATAAAATAAAAAAATCACTTTTGCAACACTTTATTAGCTATTACGCTTTAATTATGCACAAGCTGTGCTTTTTTAGTGCTTTATTATATCTGGTTTCTCAGCCATGTCATCTGACGTTTAGCATAACGGCGCGTATCTTGCTTAGATTGCTCAACTGCCGTTTCTAAATCAACATCTCCGGATAGATACGCACTTAGCGGTGCATAGCCTAAAGCCTTGGTTATCAAGGCATCCGGATTAATATTTTCATCCTTTACGCGTTGATTAAATCCTTTAACCTCTTCCAGAGCGCCCTGCTCTAGCATGAGGTCAAAACGGCGATTGCACCGGTCATACAAGACATCACGATCGGGCAAGATTTTTTCGATATGAAATTGCCAATTTTCGGGTGGCGCGATCAATGGCTGGTCCTGCCAATAGGCTAGGCTTTTACCTGTGGCCTCGAAAATCTCCCATGCGCGCAAGATTCGCGCCGAGTGATTCGGGTGGAAACGGCCCTTCATCAGTGGATCTTTGGCAATAAGTTCATCATACAGGGCCGAACAACCAATAGCCTCAAAACGCTGCATTGCTTGGGCGCGGACAGTTTCGGGGACGTCAGGGATGGGCGACAACCCCTCAGTTAGTGCTTTGATATAAAAGCCTGTGCCGCCGCAGATGATCGGCGTTTGCCCCGCAGCCAAGGCCTCTTCAATCACTGGGATCGCCATTCTGCGCCACAGACCTGCCGAACAGGGTGCGTTTGGATGCAGCGCACCGTATAAAGCATGCGGGACTAAGGCGTTATCCTCTGCCGAGGGCTGCGCCGCCAGCAAGGGCAGCGCATCATAGATTTGCATCGAATCGCAATTGATAATAACGCCATTCAAACGCTGTGCTAGATCAAGCGCATAAGCCGACTTTCCGCTAGCGGTAGGCCCTGCGACAATATAGATATCCGCTTTTCCATCCTGATCCGCGGACATATCACAGCCTACTCGCTATCAATTTTCACCGCAACAAAGCGCACTTCACCGCCGCGATTAATCAGCAACAGAACCGAGCTACGCTTGTTTTTCTTGGCTTGCTTGATGGCTTTTTGTACATCATCAACGCTGTTTACAGGCGCTTGATTAATTTCATTAATCACATCACCCGCCATCAGGCCTTTTTGTGCGGCAGAGCATCAGGCTCAACATCCAGAACCAAAATACCTTTACGATCAACAATGCCAAATTCATCACGAAGCGCATCTGTAATCGCACTGATAGAAATGCCCATTTCCTCAACAGTTTCACCTTTTTTAGAGGCGTCTGCTTTGGAGGTGTCTTTGTCGATCAAGCCTTGTTCCTCGGCTTTTTCAAGTTCACCGATTTTCACAGGCAAAGTGACTTTCTTACCATCGCGCAAGACTACGACATCGACTTTGGATTCGATTTTAGTCACAGCAACCAATCGCGGTAATTCGCGCATTTCTTTAATTTTTTCACCATTAAACGACAGAATAATATCGCCTGGTTTGAACTTCGCCTTTTCTGCGGGGCTATCTGGCGTCACGCTGGCGACCAAGGCTCCGTAGGCGTGCTCTAAGCCTAAACTTTCAGCGATTTCTTCGGTCACAGTTTGAATACGCACGCCCAACCAGCCGCGGCGGGTATGCCCATATTCAACCAGTTGATCGATGACGCTTTTCACCATACGAGACGGAATAGCAAAGCCAATCCCGACCGAGCCGCCTGTGGGGGAGAAAATCGCTGTATTAACGCCGATAACCTCGCCATTCAAATTGAACATCGGGCCGCCTGAATTTCCGCGGTTGATTGATGCATCCGTTTGCAGGTAATCATCATACGGACCAGAATTAATGTCACGCGCACGGGCTGAGATAATGCCGCTCGTTACCGTACCGCCCAAACCGAACGGGTTACCAATTGCCAGCACCCAATCCCCGACACGCATTGCGTCACTATCGCCCAAAGGAACGGCCTTTAGGTCATGGCCTTTGGCTTTGATTTTCAGCAGGGCTAAATCCGTTTTTCATCGCGGCCGATAATTTCGGCTTCTAGCGTTTCATCATCATGCAAGGTTACGCGCACTTCGTCCGCATCCTTAATGACGTGGTTATTGGTAACAATGTAGCCTTTTTCCGCGTCCACGATAAAGCCCGACCCTAATGAGCTAGCCGGAACAGAGGGTGCGCCATGGCCGCGGCGATCCATAAATTTATCGAACAGATCCCCGAACGGAGAGCCCTCTGGGAAGTTAGGCATAATTTCCTCCATATCGGGGGAGGCCTCAACCTTGACCGTAGAGGAAATATTCACAACGCTGGGCAGTAAAGATTCAGCTAGATTTGCAAAACTCAATGGCCTTGTCCCCTGCACAGCATTGGCTGATGGTGGCGCTGTCACGGCCTTCACTGGCTGCTTGTCTTCTTTCTTATCAAACAAACCAGCCCGCGCAGGCGAAAGCGCTGACGTTGTCAGGATCATACATCCTGCAAGTAACAAGGGTTTTGAGATACGCATCATGGTTATTTTACTCCTTTACGATGGTCAAAATAACGGAAGAAATCGCTATCTGGCGACAGAATCAAGCGCGTTGCTGAATCTGCCAAGGTTGTTTTATACGCCTCCATCGAGCGCATAAACCGATAAAACTCAGCATCTTTATTGAAGGCGTTAGCATAAATTTTAATCGCTTTTTTATCGCCTTCACCGCGCAGAACTTGTGCATCGCGCTCAGCCTCTGCGATTAAGACGGTGCGTTCTTTTTCCGCTGTGGAGCGAATTTCAAGTGCGTCTTCTTCGCCTTTCGCGCGGGTTTCTGTCGCCCGTTTTTTAAGCTCAGACACCATACGATTAACGGTTGATGTCCGAAGCGCTGGCGTTAGATCAGCGCGCACAATGCGCACGTCAACGATTTCAACACCAAGCTTATCTTTGACGACAGCTTCGTTCACGCGGGCTTGGATTTCCTGCATCACGTTAGAGCGCTGCTCTGACAACAGATCCTGTAGCGTAGCTTTACCTAGCGCGGCTTTGGTTGCGTTTTTCAAGATCCCTTCGATACGGTTATTCGCACCAGAAATCGTTCTTAATGTCTTCAAAAAGCGTAAAGGATCAGTGATTTTATAACGCGCAAACGTATCCACGATAATGGGTTCACCAGTAATCGTCGAGAAATCTTCGCCGTCTTTATCCAATTTGCCATCCGCACCTGTTGAATGATCGCTTGAGATAACGACTTGCTCAGGGTCAGGATCAACCGACAAAATACGGCTATCGAAATAGCGGACAGTTTGAATGATCGGCAACTTCATATGCAGCCCAGCATGGCGAGGTTCACCGACAGGGTCCCCTAACTGTAAAACGATCGCCTGTTGGCGTTGGTCAACGATGAAGAACACCTGATTAAGCTAATAAAGCCAATAACCACAATCGCAAGAATTGCTCCGAATAATTTATTCATGGTCTAGCGGCCTTTCTTTGCTTGAAGTTCATTAAGCGGCAGATATGGCACAACGCCCTGCCCGCCTTGTTTTTGGTCGATGATAATTTTCTCGGCATGCTTCAAGACATCTTCCATCGTTTCGATATAGATACGATCCTTGGTCACGTCTTTGCCGCTAAGATAGGCTTGATAAACCGAGTTAAAGCGCTGCGCATCACCGTTTGATTTAGCGATCGTTGATTGCTTATAGGCTTCGGCCTCTTGCAACATTTTCTTGGCCAGACCGCGAGCCTTGGGCAAGATATCTTCACGGTAGGCTTCGGCGCGGTTTCGAACGTCTTCGGCGTCTTGTTTCGCGCTTTGGACGTCTTGGAATGCACCTTGGACTTCGGGATGGACTTCGGCTTTATCGATAAGCACCTGCGTAATATTCACCCCTGATTCATATGCGTCCAGATTATCCTGAATGATGGCTTGGGTCCGCTGCGCCACGGAGGCACGGCCTGTTGTGATAATCGGGAACATATCCGTTTGCCCGACGACTTCGCGGATGGCGCTTTCGGCGACTTTCTTGATCGTATTTTCTTGCGCCTGAATGTTAAAGGCAAAGGCCTCTGCCGATTTAATATTCCATTGAATAATCAAATGCAGGTCAACGATATTACGATCAGAGGTCAGCATTAATGCTTCTTCGGGGACCTCCCGGCGACTGCCATTCCCATGACGACCGTAAGTTTCGGAAAAGCCGATGTTTAATTTACGGATTTCTTCGACATTGATAATGGTTGCCGTTTCAATAGGTGTCGGCAAGTGATAGCCAAGGCCTGGATCAGCCTGGGTTCTATTCCAGGCACCGAAACGCTGGATCACGGCATTTTCACCAGGGTTAACAACATAAAAACCGCTAGCGCCCCACAAACCAAGCAGCACTAGCACAATAATCGCGAGTAAACCGCCATTACCGCCGCCCATCACGTCACCGAAATTTTCACGGGCACGTTCCAGCATATCGTCAATATTAATCTCGTCTCCGCCTTGTGAACCGTTACTACCTTTGCGAGAGGACGAACGCACGCGTTTGCGGCCTTTGTCTATATTCTCAACATTGCCCCACGGGTTCGAGCGCTTGTCTTTTTTATCATCATCACTGGACATTCGTCAGTCTTCCTCATATTTAATGGGTTATGGCGATAGCATTTATTCTGTACAAAAGTTAGAATATATTTTTTACACACGAAAGCAAGAGAACGATGTTGTCCTTTTTCAAAAGCCCCCGCAAAAATCACAAGCAAACGCCCGATCCTTCGACGATCAAGACCATTGTGAATGAAACGGTTTTATCCTGTTTAAAAGATAACAACGCCCCCTTAGGCATCACGCCGCTTATTCAAGTTGATAAAGATAACCATGCCTTTATCGCACTGGAAATCACCGCCGATCAAAAGCAGACGGTTGAGCCCTTGCTGCCTGCACTGGAAGAGGCCGTTAGTGCGATCCCCTCTATCACGCGCTGTAGCCTTGTGTTAACAGCAAAGGCTGAGGCGGCGGCAAGCGCGCCTACGAGCAAAGCGCCGACAAACAAAGCCGCAGCGACGGTAGCAACACCAACAGGACAAGCCCTGCCACATGTTAAAAAGATCATATTAGTCGCCTCAGGCAAAGGCGGAGTTGGTAAATCGACCGTAACAGCTAATCTGGCTATTGCGCTGGCGCAATCTGGCCTGTGTGTTGGTCTCATGGACGCTGACATCTATGGCCCCTCGCAGCCCGTTATGATGGGAATCGAAGGGCAAAACCTGACGGAGAGCAAAGCTATATCGTCCCCATCACAGCCCATGGCGTTAAAACGATGTCAATCGGCCTGATGGTTGAGGCCGGCGCAGCGCTGATCTGGCGTGGCCCGATCGTGCAAAAAGCCCTGATGCAGTTATGCTTTGATACGCAATGGGGCACGAGCGATTCGCCGTTGGATGTGTTGCTGATTGATATGCCCCCCGGCACTGGTGACGTACAATTAACGCTTGCACAAAAGTTGAAAATCGATGGCGCCGTTATCGTATCAACGCCGCAAGATATCTCCCTCATCGATGCACGCCGCGCGATTAGCATGTTTAACAAAACCAACATTCCCGTTTTAGGGCTGGTTGAGAATATGAGCACGCATATTTGCAGCCAGTGCGGCCATGAAGACCATATATTCGGTCATGGCGGCGCGCAGGCTGAGGCTGAAAAGCTGCAGATTCCTTTCCTTGGCGACATTCCGCTAAGCGCAGCGATCCGCGCGCAAGCCGACGCGGGACAGATATCACCGCATGAAAGCTTTGCTAAAATCGCTGCGACGCTTAGCGAATGCGCTCTAGCCTCATAATGGTAAATGACGGCAGGTCTTTTTCAGGGTTTTCATCAAATTCTTGAACGTCTTCGACAGACCATTCTTCCCATTGCAATTTCGGGAATTCGGTATCGCCCTCATAGTCTTGGTGGACGATCGTTAAATACAGGCGCTGCACTTGTGGCAAGGTTTGGCGATATACCTCTCCACCGCCAGCGATAAAGACTTCGTCTTCTCCGGCCTTTAGCGCTAAATCTTGCGCGGTTGCAATGGCATCCTCAAGCGAGGTTACATTCCGAATATTATCATTAATCAACATTTGGGAACTTGGCTTCGATCGCGACACGACCACATGCGGACGCCCAGGTAAGACTCCCGGTAAGCTTTCAAAGCTTTTTCGTCCCATAATCAAGGGCTTGCCCATGGTCGTTTTCTTGAAATGTTTTAAGTCTTCAGGCAAATGCCAGATCAACTGGTTATCGCGTCCGATAATCCGATTTTCCGACATAGCAACGATAGCGGCTAATTTTATAATGCTCATACGTTAATTTTAGGGTATAACGCCCGTATGAGCAATTCCTATGTCAGTATTTATGTACAAGATATCGAAGCCCAAGTCCGTATTGGCCTGTTAGAGGCCGAACGCACAGCCCCGCAACGCCTGCATATTTCCGTCGAAGTCTTTGCCAGCCCGCACTATTTACAGCATGACGGCTATATGGACTACGCCCGTATATATAACGCCGTCAAAGCATGGGAAGATCGCCCGCATACGGATTTATTAGAAACACTGATGAATGATTTGATTGCTGTGGCCTTTACGTTTCCTGAGGCCACCGCCGTGCGCGCATCGATCAGCAAGCCTGATATTTTCGACCACGCCCAGCAAGCTGGCATTAAATGCCACATGGCGCGCGAAACCTATAACGCGTTATCCCCCCAATAAAAAACCGCCTGCCTTAGTTACATGCACGCGGTTCATTCTTTTCTTGGAGAGAAAAATTATTTAATTACGCAAGCCCGTTATTAAGCGTATTATCCAGACTTACACTAGGCTCTACCGCACTTGCTAAGTTACAAAAGGCACTGCCGATATCATTGACTGGCAAGGCCTCTGGAGCCCTGAGCGCTTCTCGTGAAAAGCACTGTGTTAAAAATCCTTTAAGCATCAAAAATTCCTCCTTTGACTTTTAATAATGCGTTTTCCGTTGACACCCCTGTTCCGTCATATGTCCGAAAAACAATTTGTGTATCGTCTGCCCAGCGCGTTCTGGGTTTGACATGGTATAATGTTTTTGTGCTGACCTCGTTGCTTAGGTCAATCACATTGCTTTGCCCGTTCATCAGGCTTATTAAATTCATTAATTTCTTTTCAGTTAGATCGCGCCCTTCCTCACCATCTAAAACGATGTAATCACCAACAGGTTCATAATCCCGTTTATCGCCTTCAAATTGGAAAATTTGAAAAGCTTTTGGGTTAGCCGTATTAGGGCGGTAAATAAAGCGTGGTCGTTCACTATTTTCATTAAATGCAATCGTCATGGTTGTCATTAAACCAGTAAAAGGTTAATAAAAGGTTACGTTTACAAAAGAACTATTAAAAAGGATTCACAAGCCCCATGAGCACTCAAAAAACGAAGCATTCACAGACTGCAAAGTCGCCGACCTATCCCTTGCTGAATGGGGTCGTAAAGAAATTAATATGGCTGAGGCCGAAATGCCCGGACTTATGGCTCTGCGCGCGGAATACGGCGCACAGCAGCCCTTGAAAGATGCCCGCATTGTCGGCTGCTTGCACATGACAATTCAAACAGCCGTTCTTATCGAAACGCTGCAAGCTTTGGGCGCGAGCGTCCGCTGGAGCAGCTGTAACATTTTCTCGACTCAGGATCATGCTGCCGCAGCTATTGCTGCAACGGGTACGCCCGTATTCGCATGGAAAGGCATGAATGAAGAAGAATTTTGGTGGGCAATTGACCAAACAATTACTGGCCCTGACGGCTGGACACCGAACATGATTTTGGATGATGGCGGTGACCTGACCGTTCGCATGCACGAAAATTTCCCTGAATTGTTAAAAGACATCAAAGGCCTGTCCGAGGAAACAACAACAGGCGTTCACCGTTTGCACGAAATGCAGCGCGCTGGTACGCTCAAAGTCCCTGCCATTAACGTCAATGACAGCGTGACGAAATCAAAATTCGATAACAAATATGGTTGCCGCGAATCATTAGTCGATGCGATTCGCCGTGCAACGGATGTGATGCTGGCAGGTAAAGTCGCAATGGTATGCGGCTATGGTGATGTCGGTAAAGGTTCAGCCGAATCCCTACGTCAAGCCGGTTGCCGCGTCATGGTGTCCGAAGTTGATCCTATCTGCGCGCTTCAGGCCGCTATGGAAGGATTCGAAGTCGTCACCATGGAAAACGCAGCACCCCGCGCGATATCTTTGTCACAACAACAGGGAACAAAGACATCATCACGGTTGATCACATGCGCGATATGAAAGACCGCGCTATCGTTTGTAACATTGGCCATTTTGATAACGAAATTCAGGTTGAGCCTTTGCGTAACATGAAATGGAATAATATTAAGCCTCAAGTTGATGAGATCGAATTCCCATCAGGCAATCGCATTATCTTGCTTGCCGAAGGTCGCCTTGTGAACCTTGGTTGCGCGACGGGACACCCCTCTTTCGTGATGAGTGCATCCTTTACTAACCAGACGCTTGCACAAATTGAGCTTTGGAATCATGCGGATAAATACGAAAATAAAGTTTATGTCTTGCCTAAACATCTGGATGAAAAGGTTGCAGCCTTGCATTTGGAAAAAGTCGGCGCGACGCTTACTCAGCTTAGCCAAGAACAAGCGGAATATATCGGCGTGACTGTCGAAGGCCCCTTCAAAACGGATGATTACCGTTACTAAGCTTTAAGCCCCCTATCCCAACACCGAAAAACGCGCTGTCTGATTGATAGCGCGTTTTTTATTTGACAAGATCCCTTACTCACTTTAAATTTCCATAAAACCAAAAACATATACAGGGATTTCACATATGGGACTAGATTTAGAACAGCCTTGGGGTACAGCCACAACGACCCCCAACATTCATTTCGCACTCAGTCAATTTTGGGAATGCGTTGATAATGATCGCAGATCTTTGCTGTCTGCCGTAGATCTGGTTATTTCATCAACACCTAAAGCGCCCGATGAATATCGGCTCAATATACAGCAAGTTTTAGAGATTCTGGTAGAAACCCAAAGCTCCCTTTCTGAACAAGGATCAGAATATGAGCAAGCTCTGTCAGGCAAGATTACAGCGCTGGAAACTGCTTTGATGGTACAATCCAGTCCGCAGTCTATAGCCCCCAATAGTGTAATTATCCACACCCCTGCGGCAAACTTACATTAACGACACTAACCTCAGCTCCTTGGTCGTATTCGTCCTGATTTATTTTTCTAAATTTTTCCATTGGCTGCGGGCGTTTGTGCGTTTACACTATGCAGCGTGAGCCAGAATACACCATCATTATTGCAAGCTATCACTCAGTTTTTCACGGCCCCTTGGCGCGTGGACACGCTGGAGGCTGAAAAAAGTAATCTGGAAGCATTTCTTAATTCATTCCCTGGCGAATATTGCGGTCTTACCACTGACGGGTATAGTGTCTATTCTCCGGATTTTTGCGCCGTGCTAGGCATTGAACAAGCCGAATCCTTAAGTGATATTCAGGGCGCTCTATGCCCTAGCGATAGCGCCGCACTAGAAGGCATGATGGATCGCCTAAACAAAGGCGGCATTCCTTTTACCTTAATTGCGAACTCGTTTGATGGCAAAAAACATTTCAAAATCGCAGGCTCTCACGGAGAAAACACAACGAAAACCGAAAGCTTTTCATTGTTATGGGTCAAAGACATCACTGACGAAATTCTGGCACGTGATGAGGAAGCCGAAAAGCGTCAAAAAACCGAACGAGAATTGGGCTTAATCCGCATTGCCCTTGACGCCTTACCCCGCCCTGTTTGGCTCCGCAATGACAAGCAAGAACTGGTCTGGGTTAACAAAACTTATTGCAGTTATTTGAACAAAAGCGCCGATGACATCTTAAAAGCGCAAATTGAAATCACCGCCGGGGCCTCTAAACGCACGGATAAAAACGCAAGCAAAGATCTTGCAAAATCTGCTTTAGACAGCAAAGAACCACAAGAGCAAAAATTACACGGCATATTCCATGGCAAGCGTTTGTTATTGCGTCTATCAGAAATTCCGTTACCCGATTTAGACACGACTTTGGGGCTGGCGTACAACATCACGCGCGAGGAAGAGCTGGAATCAGAAATGCAGCGCTATAATCGCTCCACGAATGAGCTGATGGAGCAACTAAAATCCGCAATTATCGTCTTTGATTCCGAGCAGCAAACCGTTTTTTATAATTCGGCCTTCACACAGCTATGGGGGCTAGAGGGCGGCTGGCTAGACAAAGGGCCAAAGCTAGGCGATGTCATGGAAAAACTGCGGGAAAACCGCCGCCTGCCCGAGCAAGCTGACTTCAGGGCGTTCAAGCAAAGCTGGCTTGATATGTTTACTAATTTGATTAGACCTCAGGACGACATGCTGTACCTGCCGATGGTACGGCCTTGCGCATGTTGATTGTACCTCACTCTCAGGGCGGCCTCATGATGACGTTCGAAGACGTTACCAGCCGCTTAGCGCTTGAATCCTCGTACAACACATTGATCGCCGTACAAAAAGAAACACTAGATCACTTGGCCGAGGCTGTGTCTGTGTTTGGCGGCGATGGGCGCATAAAGCTATGGAATCCCTCGTATGCAGAAATGTGGAATTTAAACCCTGAGGATCTAGAGGGCGAACCGCACATCAACCGCATTATCGAGAAAAAGAAATCCTTCTTCGCCGAGGATAGCTGGGAAAGCAGCAAGCGCTCTATCTTGTCCCGCGCACTCAATAACAATGTAAGCCCAACGCGCCTGACCTGTCTGGATCAAGACAATAAACACACCTTGATTGATATTGCCGCAGTGCCTTTGCCCGATGGTGGGGTTTTGGTCACATATACCGATATTACCAGCGCCGTTGAAATTGAAAACGCCCTCCGTGAGAAAGCGCAAGCATTAGAAGCCGCGGAACAGTTAAAACTGGATTTCCTTGCCAACGTATCCTACCAGCTTCGGACGCCGCTCAACAGTATTATGGGCTTCAACGACATCCTCAACAACGAATATTTCGGCCCGCTAAATGATAAGCAAAAAGAATACACCGCCGATATTCAGGAATCATCTGAAAAACTGCTTGAGCTGATTAACAATATTTTGGATCTGGCTTCGCTGGAAGCTGGATTTATGACGCTAGAGCGCCACGATGTCGACGTCAAAGACATGATGGATCACGTTTTTGATATGGTGAATGAATGGGCCCGTAAGGATGATATCCATGTTGACTATGCCTGCCCTGATGATATTGGCAGCCTTAATGCAGATGGTAGCCGCTTGCAGCAAGCCTTGCTCAATATTATCAGGAATGCGATTGCCTTTACGCCTGAAAATGGAACAATCTCTTTAAGCGCAAGTGCAGATAAAAATGCTATGCACTTCACTGTATCTGACACAGGCAAAGGCATATCCAACGAAGATAAGTCCCGTATTTTCGAGCCGTTTGAGCGCGCCCAAGGGCAAAAGAAACAGCGCCTTAATAAATCCGGAGCAGGCATTGGGCTATCACTGGTTCAGCGCATTGCCGAGGCTCATAACGGTCATGTAGGTTTAGAGAGCGAAGAAGGCCAAGGCACGACCGTTACCTTAACCATTCCTATGACGAGCACGAAGACATCTTTTAAAATCCCCGCACAATCATAAGAACATTTATTGCGGTCCATTATGCTGACGCATATAAGCTTGTTGGTTTTTATGCAATTGACTTTCGTCCTTAGGGGTCAGAGAAAAACGTTGTAGCAACCTCACATCGTCTTCAGGTAATAAATTAACGTAATCAACAGCAGCCTGTATCGCAGCCACAATCTCTGGCGCACCTTTGGCCATCATCACTGGCTGCGTTTTCACATTAGCATACTTAATCTTTTCACCGACTTCCTTCTTCCACAACACGCCTTCTGTTTTATGATCATACGTCATATGGAAGCAGGCAGGCTCGTTTTTTTCGTATACATTTGAAACCAAAGAAAAAGAAACATTCGACACGCCATCGTCGTAATCCAAGGCTGTAACGACACATGTTAAATCGTCTGGAACAGTCAAAATTTGCGGCACCTCTTCGGCAGCGCCAACCAGACGATGCAGTAAGCTCGCATGCTGAAATAGATCTTTAGCTAACGTCATAAATCCCCCCTATTTTTTTCATTAGGGCGTTTTATAATTGTTTTACATATTTTGCAAACATAAACTACTCCATTCACCGATATCATAACGGCGAAGCAGTTTAAATCCGTGGGCTTCGTATGTTTTTAAAACTTCATCTGCTTGCTCGATCAACATACCAGACAAGATAACATAGCCACGTTCATCACTAACCTTGGCAAGGTCGGGTGCCATATCGATCACAGGGCCAGCCAGAATATTGGCGATAATTAAATCAAATGGTGCTTTTTTACCGACAAGATCAGCGTTAAAGCCATCACCTGCTTGAGTACTCAGGCACGATCCGCCCAGATTTACACCATTCAATCCTGCGTGATGTTCGGTAACACGAACAGATTCAGGATCGATATCAACGGCTAAGATCGGCGTCTTCCAAAGCTTCCATGCGGCAATCGCCAAGATCCCTGATCCCGTGCCCATATCCAGCACATTCCAAGGGCACTGACCTGCCCCCTTCATATCCAGCATCGCCTGTAAACAGCCCTTGGTCGTGCCGTGCTCACCCGATCCAAACGCCGTTGCGGCGTCGATTTGCAATCCCATTTGCCCCGCTGGAACGTCGCCATCATGGTGAGAGCCATAGATAAAAAATGGCCCAACAGAAAACGGCGGAAACGCGCGGTAAGATTTTTGCAGCCAGTCTGTATCAGGATCAATGGCTTCAATCGCCCATGTACTATCCTGACATTCGAACCCGTGCAAGGTCGCTTGTATTTGAATACGAGCGCTTAAATCACTGACATTGGGTTTTTCAGAAAAGATCCATTCGACATTCCAATGTCCGCGATGGCTCCCCTGCCGCAAGGCTGTTTGCGCCATCGGCATGAGATCCTCGAACCCTTCGGACAGGGTAGCGATATCATATTCTTCCAGCTCTGCCGGCAAGGCTATTGCGGCGCGGTACATAGGCTCTGTCGCTTTCATTGCGCTTTATTCATCATCATCTTCGATGGCGTCCAGATTATCCAAATCTTCGTCGTCTAGTTCATCCAAATTTGCCTCATCAACTAAAGCCTCTTCATCGGCATCGTCATTAGCAACGGCGACTTTTTTCTCTGCGACCTTGACTGGCTTTTCTACTGTACGCGAAGCTTTGCCTTTGGCGTCTAAATTAAACTCAGCGCCACAGTTAGGGCAAATAATCGGGCGTTTATTTAGATCGTAAAAACGGCTTTTACACTCGACACAAACACGCTTTAAACCGCGAGGATCTTTTTCTGCGCTCATGATTTTATCTCCTTTGATGTGAATACGCTTTATATGAATCTTAATGATGGATTTTTGAAAATCTGTCAAATGGATTATCGCGTTAAGGCCTCCCCTTACGAACATATTTTTGCTGCGACGCAACATAAACTAAATACAAACTTGTGTAGACGATAGTTACGCAAAATTGTACAATGACTTTAGTGTGGTTCCGGTTACGAAAGGATTATCAGTATGTCGAAATCAGTTGTGATTTGTGGTTTTAAACGCTCTCCGATGCATTTTGCGATGAAAGGCGCGTTGGCTAAAGTCAGACCTGACGACATGGCAGCAGCCGTTGTTCGCAGCCTTGTGGATACCACTGGCGTGAGTGCTGACGATATCGAGGATCTTTTGATGGGGTGCGCATTCCCTGAGGCTGAGCAAGGTTTTAACATTGCCCGTTTGGTTGCCAACCACGCAGACTTACCCATTAGCGTTGCCGGCGCGACGATCAACCGTTTTTGCGGATCATCCATGACCAGCATCCACGCAGCAGCAGGAGCCATTGCACTGGGCGCGGGCGAGGCCTTTATCGCCGCTGGCGTTGAAAGCATGAGTCGCATTCCGATGGGTGGATTTAACCCCATGCCCAATCCCGCAATCTATAAGAAATACCCGCAAGCCTACATCGGTATGGGCGAAACGGCTGAAAATCTGGCGAAAAAATATGATATCAGCCGCACCCAGCAAGAAGAATTCGCTGTAGCCTCCCATCATAAGGCTGCCAAAGCTGCCGAAGGTGGCCAATTCAAAGACGAAATCGTTGCTATCGGTGACGTTGATAGCGACGGCACAATTCGCGCTGATAGCTCGGTCGAGAAATTATCGACGCTAAACCCTGCCTTTGATAAAAACGGCAGCGTTACGGCAGGTACATCGTCTCCGCTTACGGATGGTAGCGCCGCCGTACTCGTGTGCAGCGAAGACTACGCCGACAAACATAAACTACCGAAACTGGCGCGCATCAAATCCGTTGCTGTATCTGGCTGCGCGGCAGAGATCATGGGCATTGGCCCCGTCCCAGCCACACAAAAAGCGTTAGAGCGTGCAGGCCTGACCATCGGTGATATTGACATCATCGAACTCAACGAAGCCTTCGCCGCGCAAAGTCTTGCCGTTATCAAAGAGCTTGGCGCTGATATTAGCAAAGTTAACCTAGACGGCGGCGCGATTGCGCTAGGCCATCCGCTTGGCACGTCAGGCGCGCGCATCACAGGTAAAGCCGCAAGCTTACTGGCGCGTGAGAAGAAAAAATATGCCCTTGCCACCATGTGCATCGGCGGAGGCCAAGGCATAGCCACTGTTTTGGAGGCTATTTAATATGACAGAGATTAAAAAAGTAGCCGTTATCGGATCAGGCGTTATGGGGAGCGGAATTGCTGCACAAATTGCAAATGCTGGTCTGCCCGTTATTTTATTAGACATCAAGCTCGAGGGTAAAGACCTTGCCAAAGATGCCGTCGCAAAGATGCTCAAAACCGACCCTGCCCCGTTCATGAGCAAGCGTAACGCAAAGCTGATTACAACGGGTAATCTGGATGATGATTTGGATTTACTCGCTGATTGCGACTGGATCGTCGAGGTCGTTCTTGAGGATTTAAAAGTCAAACACGCAACATACGAAAAGCTGAATAAGCACCGTAAAAAAGGATCCATCATTTCATCAAACACTTCGACCATTCCGCTGCACAAGCTGGCCGAGGGACAAGGCGATGATTTTGCCAAAGATTTTATGATTACGCATTTCTTCAACCCGCCGCGCTATATGCGCCTGTTGGAGCTTGTCACCAGCGACAAAACCCGCAAAGACGCCATTGATACTGTGCGTACATTTTGTGATGTCAATCTGGGTAAAGGCGTTGTTGAATGTAACGACACGCCGGGCTTTATCGCTAACCGTCTAGGCGTTTACTGGCTGACCGCCGCGCTGGATGAAGCTGTAAAATCAGGCACGTCTGTTGAGGTTGCCGATGCTGTTATGGGTAAGCCTTGTGGTATTCCGAAAACGGGTGTCTTTGGCCTGATTGATTTGGTCGGGATTGACTTGATGCCAAAGCTTGCGGACTCTCTGCTTTCTACCCTCCCCCAAGATGATGCTTACCGCGACCTGCAAACCAGTTATGCCTTTATCGATCAGATGATTGAGGCTGGCTATACAGGCCGTAAAGGCAAAGGTGGCTTTTACCGTTTGGATAAAACAGGCGGCAAAAAAGAAAAGCAATCTTTCGCGATCAACGCTGATAAATTTGATGAAGGCGATTTCACGAAATCTGTGAAGCCTCGGGATCTGAAATCAGTTAAAGCTGGTAAGAAAGGCCTTAAAGCTGTTGTCACCGCTGACGATGAGGGCGCTGTTTTCGCATGGAACGTGCTCAAGAAAACACTCAGCTACGCGGCCTCGCTGGTTGGAGAGATTGCTGATACCGTTTACGATATCGATGAGGGCATGAAGCTAGGCTATAACTGGAAACACGGCCCCTTTGCGATGATTGATGCACTTGGTGCGAAGTGGTTTGCTAATCAGCTAGCAGAAGAAGGCCTGCCCGTCCCTGCGATCCTGACACAGGTTGGTGATGGCACATTCTACCGCATCGAAGGCGGCAAACAGCAATATTTCGGCACAGACGGCAAGTATCACGACGTTGTCCGCCCTGATGGCGTCTTGTTATTATCAGACATCAAATTAACGTCTGAACCTGTGTTTAAAAATGCCTCAGCCAAAGTTTGGGATATTGGCGATGGTGTTTTATGTTTCGAAAAAACATCGAAAATGAACACATTTGACGAAGATATTTTCAACCTGCTGGAAAAAACCGTCAAGACCATCGAAAAAGATGACGCGTATAAAGCGCTCGTGATCTATAACGAGGCCTCGCATTTCTCTGCCGGGGCGAATTTAGGCCTTGCGATCTTTATGATTAACATCGCCATGTGGCAGCAAGTCGAACACTTTGTCGCGCGCGGGCAAGAGGTTTACTCTAAACTAAAATTCTCGAACTTCCCTGTTGTCGCAGCGCCATCAGGTATGGCGCTTGGCGGCGGGTGCGAGATCTTACTGGCGGCTGATCGCGTACAAGCACATGCAGAAACTTACTGCGGCCTTGTCGAGGTCGGCGTTGGCCTGATCCCTGGTTGGGGCGGCTGTAAGGAAATGATCCTGCGGTTCCAAGAAAAAGAAAAAGCCAAATTCAAGCATGACCTTGGCAAAATCGATCGCGATTTGATGTGGTTCTCCCCCGATACAACGCCAATGGGCGCCGTGCGTAAAGCATTTGAAACGATTGGCATGGCAACCGTCGCTAAATCCGCGGCAGAGGCCAAAGAAATCGGCTATCTCCGCGATCGTGACGGCATTACCATGAACCGTGATCGCTTGCTTTATGACGCGAAGCAAAATGCTTTAGCCATGGCAGAGGATTACAGCGCTCCAGAAAAACGCACCGATATCCGTTTACCGGGCGCAGCGGGTAAAACCGCGCTAGAGCTTGCCGTGCAGGATTTACAAAAATCCGGCAAAGCCACCCCTTATGACGGCGTTGTCAGCGGCTATTTGGCTAATGTGCTCACAGGCGGTGATAAAGGCGACTGGACGGTTGAGCTGAGCGAGGATGACTTGCTAAAACTGGAACTGGATCAGTTTATGAGCCTCCTCCACAACGAAGGCACCTACGCCCGCATCGAACATATGCTGGAAAAAGGCAAGCCTTTGCGGAATTAGTGCCCCCGCTATTCCGCAAAGAACAAAGCTTTACCGTATTCAGCTTGGATCTGGTTGTAAGTGATCGAAATCCTGATCCCTATTGTCATTGGCCAGATTATCGCGCCACATAATATAGTTTTCACGATAGCGAAACAGGTAATACATAAACGTTTCGCGAAAGGCTGCATCGAATGTCCAGTCCTCTTCCTCGACAGCGCGGTGAGCAATAGACAGACACGTATCAAGCATCTCATCCAAAGAGCATGGCCCAATTGGCAACAGCGCGTCCAATATTTGCCAATAATCAGACCCCATAACCACCAAACGGGAAACACCGTCTGGACATTTCAATATCCGTGAACTCAGGCAATGCCCATGCTCTCGGCGTAGTTCAGACAAAGTACGCATGCATTCAGTATGCCCTGACAAGGAGATACATTACAAAAATATCCCCTAATTCATTGATATTATATAAGGATCTGCGATGAAGTGTATTTTCATTCGTTCTTAAAAAGCTTGCTCGTAACTTTTTCTTAATGCTTTTCAGGCAAAATTAGAGCTCGAACAACGCTAAGGAAAGGATTCCCGTTCATGCTGTGGTTCAAAGGAAAAAAGAACAAACGCCTAACCAATCCGGCAGATAAAAAACCGTCAATCGAAGAACTGCGCGCTGAGGCCATTGCAAACGCTCGCGCAGCACGCGAACATCTGGGCGATGAAACGATTAACAAAATCGCTGAAATCATGAAGAAAAAAGAAGAAAGCGAAGCCCTTAAACGCGCCAAAGCCAACATTCAATCCCACAGCATTGATGACCTAACCCGCGAGCTACGCTTGCTTATCAGTGATTAAACTAGCTCTGGCGATGGGGATGGCTGTCTATCAAACACTTCACTTTTGTAGTGCCCTGCCAATTTTTTGACTTGATTCTTCGTATAGCCCATAGCTTCCATGGCTGCAAAGAATTCATCTCGTTTCCCTTTATCCTCTGCACTTACAGATTGAAGAGAATTCAATACGGTCGATAGATCCTGATAATCAGGTTCCGCTTTCTTTGTAGCAGCAGCCGCCAAGCGACTATAGGCTGCTTCATAGTTACCCGTTAACGTGTCTCCACCCTTTATCTTGAGAGCTGCATTGTTAACATTTTGTCTAAAATCTTTAACAGCTTCTGGATCGCCAGCATCTAATTCTACGACACCGCCTTCAACATCGCTAAGGAATTCTTCAAGCTCTGCAGCATCCATCTCTTCACCAGTCTCAGGATCTCTGTATGAAGCCCCTTGCTCTGAAATTACATGCTCCACATACGTCAAATATTTCTTACGTGTCTCTTCGCCCGCTTGTTTATACTCATTTAAGCATGCTTGCTTAATATCATTGCCCAAACGGTTTTCCCAATAATCGTCTTTTAAATCTGAAATAAATTGTTCCGCAGCATCAATATCAGCGATCGTATCCTTCGCTTCTGGTGTTTTTATCCAGTTTTTCAACACAGCAAACAACGCCATAGGATCAGCCGAGGGATCATCAATCGCACTATGGTTAAAGACCACTGTTAACAGCTTATGCGCATCGCGTGTTCTTAGGCCTTTTTTCATGCCTTCTGCATGTTCAAACACGCCACTATCTTGTTTCCGTAAAGGTTTCTTATAGTCATCTAAAGATGGCTTGCCCGCGCCGATGTCATCACCATCATACGCTCTGACCTTATCTCGCATACGTCCTTCTGGATGCGTCTCAAGACGTGTAGCCACAGCAAATTGCGCTAATAAATCCAATGTATGCGGCGCACATGGGGCGTCTTCTAACGAGCCTTTGGCAAGCTCCTGACGGTACATTTCAACTTCGGCGCTGTAACGGGTGATATAAGGAATTTCGACTTTGACAATACGGCTGAATAACGCCTTATTCGCATCATTTTGCGCAAATTTTTCATATTCTTCCAAATTCGCGGTAATGATCATGGCTCCATTCCACGGAGCAACGCCACCATCGGGTTTTGTATATTGACCACTCGACAATGTATCCAACAAGCCATTTAAGAAATGGGGATTCGCCGCCGCCATTTTCAAAGCTTCACTCAGAACCAAAACCCCGCCATTGGCAGCCTTTAACCCATCCAATAACTGATCATGGGCATCTTCGGGGTCTCCGGCTTCGATTTGCACGATACCATCTTGCGTTTCTTGAGATGGATAAAAGCCCTCAACTTCCAGCTCAGCTAATTGTTGAACAAGGGCATTTTCATCTCCAGCAGCATCTTGTTTAAGCGCAGTAAGTTTTTTCTCTCCCCATTCCGACAAAGCGTATTGCTGTGCATGCTTTAAGGCCAATGGAGTGTCTTGTAAAACCTCTTTTAAATCAGGGTTATTCAATAAACTGAGCGGATTATCGTTATAAGGAGACTCTTTTAATCGGTAGGCAGGTTGCTTCTCTAGCATCGTTTTTAACAAATCAACTAAATGCGTTTTACCACTGCCGTTCGGACCAACAAGAAGTAAAATCTGGCGTGATTGCGCGCCGTTTTGCGATGCACCACGAAAGAACTGTGCAACCTGCTGAAGCTCTGTGTTTAGCCCATATAAACCGTCAAAGCCAGGATATTGATACGCGGTTTGATTATCGTTAGCTCTTGTAACCTTCGGATCTTCCACTTTTTGGGCCGTTCCAATCCCCTCCCACAAACGCTGCGCAGCTGTTTTATCCTGAGCATCACCAGAAAGCATTGCATCAAGATGCTCTCCTAGCTTTGCAGTCGTATTTTGATACGCTAACTGAGCGCCAGCTAGTGCTGTAAGAATGGATTGCGATGAAGCTTGAGTAGTCATGGTTGGTTACCCTGTTTTAAATATTATGTGTGTAATATTTGACAGGTAAAGGCATAGCACAAATATGTCAATAGCATTTTCTATAAAACATTATTCCTATCGCAACAATGTGGATCGTGCTTTAAAAACTATTTCTTTCCGACGTCCGCGCGCCTATAATTTAGGCTTCAAATCGTCGATTACACTCACGAGGCAAAATCCGTATCCATGGCACAAATCCCCGAAAACCAGTTGATGGACCTAATCCGCAAAGACATCGACGAAGAGCACTATTCCCGCGCCGAGCTTAAAATCCTACAGTGGCTAGAGGCACGCCCCGAAAACCCGCATGCTTGGTCGTATTTAGGCTTTTTATATTCTAAAACAGGAAAACGATGGGCATGCCATAACGCGCACGGGCGCTCTGTTGCGCTTGCCCCGAATGAGCCCTCCTTTTTATCCAACTATGGGAATTCTCACATCGGCGTTGGCAAAGCCCAACAAGGCATCCCTTATCTCCGTAAAGCTGTAGAGTTAGCCCCGACTTCACTTCGTTATCGGCAAAATTTGGCTTACATCTTGCGGGATAACTGTGAATACGAAGAAGCAGCAACCTTGCAACGTCAAATCTTAGCCGAGGATCCTGATAATCATGCTAAAAGATTTGATTTAGGATGTATTTTACTGCACTTACGCAAATTAGATGAGGCTTGGAAATATTATGAGAGCCGCCCAGTACGTAAGGATCGGCAGAGCTGGTTTGATCAAGTCGCAGTCCTTATACAGGGCAAAATCTTAAGGATAAATCTTTGCTAATCATCGGGGAGCAAGGGTTCGGTGATACGATTTTGATGAGCCGCTTTATCCCTCAGCTTTTAGAGCAAGGTGCAAAATCAGCCTCATCACGCGCAAGCCTTTGCTGCCTATTTTACAAGATTTTGACGTAACCCTTTACGATCAGGACAACATGCCCGCGGAATTTGATGCCACGACATTTGACTACGTCAATTACATGATGAGTCTGCCACAATATCTGGAACCTGATTGGCTGAATTGGCCTCAGGCGCAAGCCTTTGCTATTCCGGATACATCACGGCAGAAAATGCGGCTCCTGTTTAAGCCTCGCCCTCAGAAACTAAAGGTCGGCATTGTCTGGTCGGGCAGTGTGACCTTTCAAAACAACCACCTGCGTGCAACCAATTACACACGGTTTCTGGAACTAGCTGCGCAGCATTTGGATATCCAGTTTTTCAGCCTACAAAAAGGCCCGCGTGAGAATGATATTCTAGAGCATGGCATGGGCAGCATTTTGCCCATCGGACATGTACTAGATGATTTTGGAGACAGCGTTGCGGCGCTGGACAATCTGGATTTGTTGATCATGACAGACAGCGGCTTAGCACATCTAGCAGGCACTCAGGGCGTGCCCGTGTTAAACTTGCTCAATTTTCTGCATTATTGGCTTTATTACCCGCGCAAAGATAGCACAACCCCACTTTATCCGTCATGGCGCTTTATTCGCCAGCCCAAGGAAGGCGATTGGGATTTTGTTTTTGATCGTGTCAATATCATTTTAGAACAGCTAACCCAAGCCGCTCATAAGCAGTCCGATAAGCTATCCTCTGATCAGGTCTTAAAAATTATAGACAGCGCAAATAAATAATATCAGGCAACGATTGACTTTTATGCTATTGTAAACGGGATGGATCAATTCAGACGCACAAAAATTATCGCAACATTGGGGCCTGCCTCATCCACGGCGGAGCAGATTACAAACCTTATCCGTGCGGGGGCTAATTTATTTAGGCTTAATTTCTCACACGGGGAGCATGACGATCATCGCGCGCTGTATGATATTATTCGCTCCTGCGCTGATACGCTGAGCGTTAATATCGGGATCATTGCTGACTTACAAGGGCCTAAACTTCGCATTGGCAGCTTTGCTGATGGCTCTATTGATCTGAACATCGGACAGACATTGCGCTTTGATCTGAATACTGCGCCCGGCGATAACAATCGTGTGAGCCTTCCCCATCCTGAGATCTTATCCGTTTTGGATATTGATAAGCATATATTCTTGGACGATGGGAAAGTCCGCGCCCGTATTACTGCCAAAGGCGATGACTTTGTCGAGGCCGAGATAGAGGCTGGAAGCCGCCTATCCAACCGCAAAGGCGTCAATATCCCCGACACCGTTATTCCGCTAGATGCTTTGACGGATAAAGACAAGACTGATTTAGCTTTTGCTCTTGATCTGGGCGTGGATTGGATCGCACAAAGCTTTGTTCAAACAGCGCAAGACGTTCAGCAAGCTCATGACTTAATTGCCGGACGGGCTGCCTTGATGGTTAAACTGGAAAAGCCCTCGGCGCTTAATCATTTGGATGAAATCGTCGATCTGGCCGATGGGGTCATGATTGCCCGTGGGGATCTGGGTGTTGAAATTCCACCAGAATCTGTACCCTCAGCGCAAAAACATATTATCCGCCATGTCCGCAATGCCGGCAAACCCGTTGTGGTCGCCACGCAGATGCTGGAATCCATGATCGAATCCCCGCGCCCTACCCGCGCAGAGGCCTCAGACGTGGCCACTGCGGTTTATGATGGCACAGATGCCGTGATGCTATCGGCGGAAACAGCAACGGGTCAGTACCCTACTCGCGCGGTTGAGATTATGGATCGTATTTGCCGCACAAGTGAAAATGACGATTTGTATGAACAGCTTGTTGAGCTTTATAACCCTGACACCTTAGCAAATCCCTCTGACGCGATTACCAGCGCGGCGCACATGGTGGCAGATGATATCAATGCGGCCTTTATCGCAACCTACACCACATCGGGGTCAACCGCGCTACGGATGGCGCGGCAACGCCCACGCATGCCCATTTTATGCTTAACGCCCGACCAAAGCGTCGCACGCCGCATGAGCGTATCCTACGGGGTCAAGGCGCTGTACGAGCCAGAGACAAGCGAGCATGATTTCACAGGTCCTGCCCGCTATGCTGCGCGCCTTGCCAAAGAATCCAATATTGCTGTTGATGGTGATAAATTTGTCATGACCGCTGGCGTGCCCTTTGCCGTGGCGGGGTCAACGAATTTACTGCGCATTGCGACCGTATCATCAGATAAATAGCTCTGACCAATCCTGACAGACAAGTGGTTACGATTATAGGCAGTGCAACAAAATTCGCGTCTATCACGCAAAAACTGCTACAATAGTCTATACGTTACAACACTGGGATAGCAGGTAATTTATGGCTTTAGCAACAAATTTAGGGTTTCCACGCATCGGAGCATCGCGTGAGCTTAAACGCGCCATCGAAAGTTATTGGCGCGGCGATATCACTCAAAACGAGCTAATAGACACAGGGAAAACGTTACGATTACGCCACTGGCAATTACAACAAGACCACAATTTGGATCATGTTCCCTCGAACGATTTTTCTTATTACGACCACATTTTAGACATGACGCTGACATTAGGCCTGATCCCGCAGCGGTACACAGGGCTAACCGATCAAAACGAAATTGACCTGTATTTTGCCATGGCACGCGGCGCGCAACATGATGGCGTGGACGTCACCGCGATGGAGATGACCAAATGGTTTGACACGAATTACCATTACATCGTCCCAGAATTTGAAGACGGCATGCGTCCACATTTATCATCGACTAAGATCTTCGATGAATTCGACGAAGCCAAAGAAGCTGGTCTTATCACGCGCCCTGTCTTAATCGGCCCTGCAACCTACGTCGCATTGGGTAAGGCTAAATATGACCATTTTGATGCGATTGCCTTTGTCAAAAGCTTGCTTCCCGTTTATGAAGAAATCCTACAGGGATTGGCACAACGGGGGGCGCAATGGGTACAAATTGACGAGCCCTTATTAGCGCAAGACATCACATCCGATGATATCGCGCTTATTGAAACTGTTTACAATACGCTCAAATGCCCTGCGGGTTTAGATATCTTGCTTACGACCTATTTCGATGACCTGCGCGAGAATACGGGGCTGGCTTTTGGGCTGCCTGATGCCACAATCAGCGCGGTTCATGTCGATCTGTGCCGCCAAAAAGGACAGGCCAACACGCACAAGAATATTGCCAGCGAGCAAATTGAAAATATTTTCGCCCATATCGGAGAGAAAAAGCTATCGGTCGGCATTATTGACGGACGTAATATCTGGCGAAATGACCTGCGCCACAGTTTGGAGCTTTTACAAAAATCGAACACATCATCGGTTCTGATCAAATCTTCATCGCGCCTAGCTGTTCGTTATTACATGTCCCTGTTGATGTAGCCCAAGAAGACGCCTTGGACGATACATTAAAAAGCTGGATGGCCTTTGCCGTGCAGAAACTAGAGGAAATCAGCACCCTGTCCCAAGGGCTAAATCACGGTCTATTATCCGTCCAAAGCGCTATTGAGCATAGCGATGCGATTGCTCGGCTGCGCAAAGCCTCCCCCAAAATCCACACCCCCAAAGTCAAAAAGCGATGCGATGCTATTTCAGATGACATGGTGCATCGCCAGCATCCCTTTGCCCAGCGCATCGTCCAGCAAAGCCGTATTTTGAACTTGCCGCTTTTCCCGACAACAACGATTGGATCATTCCCACAAACGCCTGAGATCCGCAAAAGCCGCGCTGCATTCAAAGCAGGAAAAATCAATCAAGAGGCCTACACGCAGGCCATGCATGATGAAATCAAATACGTCATTGCCGAGCAAATTAAACTGGATTTGGATGTCCTCGTCCACGGAGAGCCTGAGCGCAATGACATGGTTGAATATTTCGGTGAACAGCTAGAGGCTTTGCCTTTAGCCAATATGGCTGGGTACAATCCTACGGCTCACGCTGTGTGAAACCACCAATTATTTATGGTGATGTCTCGCGCCCCGCGCCGATGACTGTCGATTGGATTACATATGCGCAAAAACAAACCGAGCGCGTTGTCAAAGGCATGCTAACAGGGCCAATTACAATTTTACAGTGGTCTTTTGTCCGTGACGACCAATGTCGTTTGGAAACTGCCGAACAAATTGCACTAGCGCTGCGTGATGAGGTCTGCGACCTAGAGGCCGCCGGCATAAAAATCATCCAGATTGACGAAGCAGCCTTCCGCGAGGGACTGCCCCTGCGCCATCGTGACTGGGGCTTTTATCTGGACAAAGCCGTACGCTGTTTTAAGCTAGCCGCTTGTGGCGTCAAGGACAGTACGCAAATTCATTCCCATATGTGTTATTCGGAATTTAACGACATTATCGATTCTATTGCCGCGCTAGATGCGGACGTCATTTCCATTGAAAATTCTCGTTCGCAGATGGAGCTATTAGAAAGCTTTAAGCAGTTTAATTATCCCAACCATATCGGCCCTGGGGTCTACGACATTCATTCGCCGCGCGTCCCTAGCGAGGAAGAAATCCTGACACTTCTGGCCAAGGCACAAGACGTCCTTAGCCCGAAACAAATTTGGGTTAATCCTGATTGCGGTTTAAAAACCCGTGGCTGGCCCGAGGTCACAGAATCCCTGTCGCACATGGTCAAGGCTGCGCACGCTCTGCGAGCGAAGCTGGCTAAATATGCGGCGGAATAATCAGGAAATATCATCAATAAAGAAAGCTAATACAGGGAAATATAGCCCTACCCAGCGGGCAGGACTATACCGTTCTCCCTGTTGCGTTTGTTGTACACATCTAAGCCAAGGAAACGCAAGTTTATTTTTTACTGCCGCTGATTTGCTTTAAAATAGCGGCTTTGCGGCGGCGATATTCTGCGGCCCAGCCTTCGCGAATTTTTCCGTTATCACGGGAAATTGATAACGCGTCCGAGGGTACGTCCTCGGTAATTGTCGATCCGGCTGCGATAAACGCGCCGTTATCAATGGAAATTGGCGCGATTAAATTCACGTTTGATCCCACAATCACGTTATCACCGATTTCAGTTTTATGCTTTTCAAAGCCATCGTAATTCACCGTAATCGCCCCGGCGGAGAAATTAACATCCTCGCCCATCGAGCAATCACCAACATAGCCAAGATGATTAATTTTACTACGCGCACCGATGTCGGATTTTTAACCTCGACAAAGTTCCCAACGCGCACGCCTTCGTGCAACGTGGTTCCCGGGCGCAAACGCGCAAAGGGGCCAATGGTAACATTTTCGTGTAGAACAGCGCCCTCGAAATGGCAGAATGCTTTGATATGGCAGCCAGATTTAACCGTCACTGCGGGACCGAAAAATACATGAGGCTCAATCAAAACGCCTTCTTCGATCACTGTATCATGATGCAAATAAACCGATGACGGATCCAGCATATGCACGCCGTTTTTCATCGTTACATCACGCAAGCGATCTTGCAAGATGCCTTCTAATTTCGCTAGATCAGCGCGGGTATTGCACCCGATTGTTTCATCAAAATTTGCGGCTAATGCAACGCGGGTTTTAAACCCGTCCTGCGCGGCGATATAGGGCAAATCCGTGATATAATATTCGCCCTGCGCGTTGTTATTATCAATTTTCGCCAGCCAGTTCGGCAAACGCAAAGCATCCAGACAAAAAGCGCCTGTGTTGACTTTCTTCACAGCGCGTTCTTTGGCGGACGCATCTTTTTCTTCGACAATGTGTGCCAGCGTGCCGTCAGATTTTTCGATCAAGCGACCGTAGCCTGTTGGATTATCCAAAATCGCACCAAGCACAGAAATGCCTGTCATCGCGTCAACATTGCGCGTTTCGATTAACCCCTGCAAAGTCTCCAGACCGATCAGCGGTGTGTCGCCAAGCAAGACAAGGACATTGCCTTTAAATCCCTCTAGCGCGGGCATCGCGGTTTTTAGAGCGCCGCCTGTGCCATTACGTTCGTGCTGGATAATGGTTTGGTGGGGGGCAACCGCGGCTTCTAGCTCTGGCATATCAGGGCCTGTCACAACCACAACGCGATCAGGGTTAAGGGCATCCACTGTGCCCAACAGCCAATTAATCATAGGTAAGCCCGCCAGGTCGTGCATGACCTTTGGCTTATCGGATTTCATGCGGGTGCCTTTGCCCGCGGCCAAAATAACAACGGCTAATTTTTTCTGTATTTTCATGCGAATGACTATATCGTTTTCCGTTTAGGGTTGTCAAAGCCGATCATCATAGCATCGCTTATTCATCCGCATCTGTATCACGTTTTTCTGCCAGCAAGATTGTATCCTGATAATGATAGCGGGTCAGATGCATAAACAGCGTGCCGTAATCAGTTTTGACTTTGATCTTTACTGGCACCGCGGGCAATCCCTGATGCAGTTGAGCCATCCAGACAGAGGGCATTGTGCCTTGGGCGCGGCCCTGTTCTTGAATTGACATCCAGCCGCGAGGCTTCTTATGCCATGCCCCGCCCTTGGGGGCGATTTCAACCGTGCATAATTGCGCAGCGCCGGCATAGGCATTATAGCGGCTGGCTTGTAAAGGATCGCTATCTTGCTGAACAAATTTTTGTTCAAAACGGCGCTTCCCATCAAAAACATCGGCGTCGAATGAGCAATTTTGTTTATCGCTAGCCCCAGCTAAGGCTTGCAAAGTCGCCGTCAATGCATCCGTTGTGTGATCCGTCAACGCGGCGTCAGGCTTTTTCGTATAAGCAGGCTTGTCGTGATCTTTGATCGTTAGCCCCGCAAATGTGCCATCCAAATTATAGCGATAGGTTTTAACCTCGTCCTCATCCCGCCATGTCGTGGTTGATCGATGCATTAAGGGCAAGAATTTATCTTGTTTAACCTTACCGTGGCTTTCAAAAGTGCCGTGCCATGGCGCTAGCTTCCCCAGCAGCCCGCGCGTTTTTGCCGTTAACACGACGTCATACTGGTTTGAGATTTCATCCGTATTGATCTTGAGCTGAGCTTGCACGGCGTGAATGCCGCCCGCATAGACTTCGTACGTCATAATTTGCTCAGCCGCGTGTGATGGGACTGACCATCCACAAAGCAAAGCGCTAAGTATACAGACCTGCCAATGTTTGGGTTTGCCCGCCCATGCCTTCTTTGAATCGTTTAACTGTTTTCGCTCCGCCGTCATTCATTCCCCCTAGATCAAAATCTTTAACGCCTTGTTCCTTAAGATAGAGCGCGGCCTGCCATAGTAAATTATGATGTGCACATAGATCACGGCCTTGGGCCGTTGACCACCCTATTTGATATGTCGCGGCGCTACCGTGACGTAACACAATTATACCTGCAATGCTCTGCTCATTCAAACGTGCTGTTCCTAATAATGCATCTTGCGTTGGCACAGCGTTTTGCACTAACGCCCGCACGATCCGGGGATCAGGGCCGTCATAGCTCTTTCTCTGTTTGTCTTGCTGGTAATATTTCAAATGCAAAGGCAGGCTTTTGCCACGAATATCCCACTCTATGCTGATTTCAGTTTTTTGAGATTTCCGCAAAGATTGTCGCCAGCTTTTACGCATATTAGCCAGCAAAGCTTCTGGCTCTTGCGTCAGGTCAATCACACTCGTCTGATATGATGAGCCAGCCTTATGGCGCCAGCCCTTTTTTATGAGAACTTCGGTTAAGGGGGATGCGCTGTCTATTTCTGGGATCATTCGCCGTTTGCGCCCCCAGCGCCTCGGAAATTGTTGAGAATAGGCCTTGATAAAGGCCTCAACATGTTCGGGCGATCCATAGCCATCGAACCAAAACGGGCCGCGATCAAGAATAACCGCATGGATAGCGCCACCTAAAATTTTGGCTTCCATAATTTGCGCCGCGCCAGCTTGTTGTCCGTCGATTTCGATCACACACCAATTCGGGCGCTGCCCATAAATCGGCGCGATTGCCTGCGCATAAGCGTAGCTTTGCAACAGTGATGGTCTGCACGCTTTATCCAGAAAAATTTTCCAGTCTTGCGCCGATAAAGAATTCCAATTTAAGATACATTTCATTACGATAGTATATAAAGTTAATACACGTTAAAAGTGAAGCCACCATACTGCCATGTGTACGTTGCGACAGCAAAGCTATCATAGTTATTTTTCGACACGATTAAAGACATGTTTATGCCTTTAGTTGACGATCATCGTTTTCACAGCATTTTCGGTTATGCAACTTTTGCTAAGGGTCGCATGATTATCCACCCCTATACGGGGATGGATAAGCCCCCTCAAACTTGCGAAGATTTTATCGCCCGTTATGAGCGATCAGACATAACGATTGATATCCTTTATAATTTGCCCTTGGGAGCGCTGGAATGTTTTGTAACTTATGGCAGTGCGCATCGGTTTAATTTACTGGATCTAATGTATTTGGTTAACCCTGATAGTAACTTGGTCTCGCATGAAATGACGCTTAAGCGTGGCGGCTTGCTAACGGATAATCAGGTTAAACACGCTATTGCTGCCATGCACTCCGTTTTAGTTCCCGATATTTCGTTATATATTGATTATGCTTCTCAATCCTTTGACACCGCCTACAGCAAACAAATCGAAGCTTTACAGGCGCATATTAATGACGATCTGGGACACGGCATGGATGAAGCCTGCAAAAAGGCGCAAGAAGAATTCTTACACGGGCGTTTCAAAAACACGATTATGTTGCTTCGGCCTTATAAGAATTACCTCAGCGCTGAAGATTCTAAAATCTTATCCCTTGCACTTATTCAGTTGGATGAATAATATCCATTCTCAAAGACAGAGTTACAATCAAGCTGGAGACCTATAATGACACAAAGCGCAGCCCTTGCCGCTAATCCCGATTTACAAAACGCCATCGAATCCGCATGGGATGCGCGTGATACGCTTAGCCCTGCGACAACAGGCGCCCACCGCGAGGCTGTAGAAACAGCCCTAAATATGTTAGATAGCGGCGCTGTTCGCATTGCCGAAAAAACAAACGGCGAATGGGTTGTTAACCAATGGCTTAAAAAAGCTGTCCTTTTGGGGTTCCGTTTGCAAGATATGCGTCAGATTTCTGGCGGCGCGGATAATGGTGGCTGGTACGACAAAGTCGACAGCAAGTTCAAAGGCTGGAGCGAGCAAGACTTCGCCGATGCGGGTTTTCGCGCTGTACCCAATTGCGTTGTTCGTAAATCCGCGCACATTGCCAAAGGCGTTGTTTTGATGCCCAGCTTTGTTAACTTAGGCGCGTTCGTTGACGAAGGCACAATGGTTGATACATGGTCAACAATTGGATCATGCGCACAAATCGGTAAGAACTGCCATATCTCTGGCGGTGTTGGGATCGGCGGCGTGTTAGAACCGTTACAAGCCGGCCCTGTCATTATCGAAGATAACGTATTTATCGGTGCACGTTCAGAAGTTGCCGAAGGCTTCGTTGTCGAAGAAGGCGCTGTCATTTCAATGGGCGTATTCTTGGGCGCATCAACTAAAATTATCGACCGCACAACAGGCGAAATTTTCCAAGGCCGCATTCCAGCTTATTCCGTGGTCGTTCCTGGAACATTGCCTGGTAAGCCTTTGCCAAATGGTGAACCTGGCCCGAACCTAGCTTGCGCTGTGATCGTTAAACGCGTTGATGAAAAACACGCTCTAAAACAGGTATTAACGATTTGTTGCGTGATTAATTATCGCTCATAACAGTGGGGATTTCTTATGAGCATTGATGTCATTGACCTAACAAAAGCTTTAATTGCATGCCCGTCGGTGACGCCTCAGGATCAGGGCGCGCAAATTTTGCTGGCAGCAGAGCTTGAAAAGCTGGGCTTTACTTGCTGGCATTTACCCTTTGGCGAGGGGGATGCACGCACGCCGAACTTGTTCGCACGATTAGGCAGCGGATCGCCGCATATTTGCTTTGCTGGCCATACCGATGTTGTACCTGCAGGTGACGCTGATGCATGGACATACGGCCCATTTACCCCCACGATTGCGGATGATGGCAAGCTTTATGGACGCGGCGCATCCGATATGAAGGGCAGCGTTGCGGCCTTTGTTGCCTCGATCGCTGCTTATTTGGATGCACATGGAGCGCCAAAGGCTGGATCGATATCCTTGCTCATCACTGGCGATGAAGAAGGCGATGCAACCCACGGCACGCGACGCGTTTTAGAATGGATGGCCGAAAACGGACATACGCCTGATATGGCTCTGGTCGGAGAACCGACAAATCCAAATCATCTGGGACAAGAAATTAAAATTGGTCGCCGCGGATCGCTAAGCGGATCGCTGAGCGTGCATGGGAAGCAAGGCCATGTTGCCTATCAGCAGCTTGCGGATAACCCTTTACCCACTCTTGCCAAGATCGTGTCCGAGCTCTCGGCGCACTCTTTTGATGAAGGATCGGAATTCTTTTTACCGACGAACTTAGAGTTCACAACGATTGACGTTGATAATCCGGCAGGGAATGTCATCCCCGCCAGTGGTACAGCTAAATTCAATTTACGGTTCAGCGATCAATGGACAGGCGAGACCTTAGAAGCGCGCGTGCGTGAGATTATCGACTCGATTACCGATAACTATGACATCACATTCCGATGCAGCGCCGAGAGCTTTATCACGCAGCCCAATGCGTGGACAGCATGCGTTCAAGATTCCGTCAAAGCCATTACAGGCAACAAGCCTGCCTACACCACCACTGGCGGCACGTCCGATGCACGTTTTATTGTTAATGATTGCCCTGTGGTAGAATGCGGTCCGATCAACGAAACTATTCACCAAATTGACGAAAACGCCGATATCGACGTTTTGCGCCAGCTCACAGAAATTTACACTGATATCTTAAAACGCACGTTCAATTAAGAACCGTTAATTTCGCTAAGGATATGCACAGCAAAGCCTGCTTGTTTCAACTTGGTCACAAGCTCTTCTGTGTGCAAACGATCACGCGCTTCGACCACGACATCTAATTCAGCGCTTTTTAGTGATACGGTTTGCATCATGCGTTGGTGAATGACCTCTATCACGTTTGCGCCGCTTTCATCGATAATGCGGGAAATATCGGATAGCTGCCCTGGGGTATCTTTGATTTCAAAGCGCAGGCGTGAAATCCGTCCATCACGGACAAGGCCGCGCATAATCAAAGTCGACAACATGCGCGAGTCAATATTACCGCCGCAAACGACAAGGCCTACTTTTTTGCCTTTTAAGCTGGCGATATTGTTCTTAATCACGGCAAGCCCTGCCCCCGCTGCGCCCTCTGCCACCAATTTTTCATCGCTAAGCAATTCAAAAATAGCCGCTTCAATTTCTGTTTCCGTAGCAATTTCTACACGATCGACCAGATGTTTGATCGATTCAATATTACGCGGTGCAGGCTCTTTTACAGCGATGCCTTCGGCTAAGGTTGCTGTACCACATTTGTAATCATTATTACCATCATAAGCAGCCTTCACAGATGGGTATTCCGCAGCTTGCGCACCGATGATTTCGATCTCTGGCTTAATGGCTTTGAGCGCGGTTGCAACGCCGGTAATTAAACCACCACCACCGATCGGCACAACGACGACATCCAGATCAGGTTGTTGTTCCATCATTTCAATCGCTAACGTGCCCTGCCCCGCGACAACGGCCGGATCATCAAAGGGATGAACGAATGTATAATTATTTTCCTCAGCCAGGCGCATAGTCTCACCCACGCTTTCATCAAATTGATCGCCGTACAGGACGACTTTCGCGCCGAAATCTTCGGTCTTTTTGATTTTATTAAATGGCGTGCGGTTAGGCATCACGATCGTTGCGGGGATGCCTAGACGCTGCGCGTGAAAAGCTACGCCCTGCGCATGGTTGCCCGCGCTACACGCGATCACGCCGTTTTTGCGCTCTTCTTCGTTTAATGTCAGAAGTTTATTAAGCGCACCACGCGCCTTAAACGCATTTGTGTACTGACGGTTTTCCAGCTTCATATAAAGCTCAATCCCCAAATGCGCCGACAAGCGAGCCGCTAAAACTGTTTGCGTGCGAATAGTATGTCCCTTAATCGCTTCGTAAGCGGCCTTAACGTCATCAAATGTAACGGGCTGCGCTGCGGCAGAGGGATTTTGTTTTGCTATCGCACTCATTGGTTAGATTCCTTGTAAAAGCCTTGTATAAAGGGGGTTACCCTAACCAAGGGCTATAACAAAAGCAATAGCAGACGATGAAGATTTTATCGCGTTTGCTCTAAGGCCTCACGGTAGATACACTCAGATAAAATCTGTTGGTAGCGTGCACTTTGCTTAGGGTCTGCTAACATTTTATCGTAAGAGCTTTGAAAGCTATCCAGAAACTTTTGATCTTGTTTGGAGTATGAAAAAGTCGTCGCCCCATCCCGATCCGTTACGCTGCGAACATTATTTTCACCAACGTCAGAAAAACGCTGCATCGTTGCCTGCATTTTTCTATAAATTTGATATTCTTTATCGCTACATTTATTGGGCGCAAGAAAACTACCTGCCGACACACTGGGTTGAGAGGGAATTGACGGAGCATAGTAGTCAGGTTTATTTTTTATAGTCTTGTTTTGATAAGATGGCGCATCATAGTTTTGCGATGACTGAGGCGTATTTTGATGAACGGGCGGCGTGTAAACCTTGGAATTTGATTTCGGTTTATTTTTAGAAAAATTGATTTTTCTTGCTGATCGTTCGCCGTACTGGACTTATTATTCTTAATGTAATACTGAGCTTGCACTGGACTAATCACCGCAAAAGCCAACGTCATCATCATCGTAAAATAGATAACCGACTTGTCTGTATTATAAAAAAACATATCCCGTCCAATTTTCTAAGATGCACTATTATACACATTTTCAGGTTAAAATTCGCTTACTAAATTTGCAAATTCACAAGATTTATTCCTAGGTGCGAATCTGTGGTTCTGGTATTATGAAACCATAGATTGGTAGAAACAAAAGGAGCCTTCTTGATCCTGTCCTTCGTTACCATTGTTGCTTTAACAACTCTCGTTCTTCTGACGCAATGCGCTGAACGATTGGCTAGCGAAAACTCTACCGTTCTTTTCTCTCCACCCCTCTCACCTCACTTAAGACCGCCTGCGTCCTGTAGGCAGTAAAGGAGCATATATGTCTAAGAAATCTCGTAAAAGCCGTAAAAACCAAGATCACGATCTTCACGTTATTCACGGCTCACCTAGCCGCGCGCCTACTGATTGGCACCCTTTGGATGATGAGATCGATAGACAGCGTGATAAAAAATACGTCAAAAACATCAAGCCACGCTCCGAAGGGCAAGAGGTTCTGATGGAATCTATTCGTGATAATAACCTGACCATGGCGATTGGCCCTGCGGGAACAGGGAAAACCTATATAGCCATCTCATTAGCTGTCGAAGCATTAATGCGCGGCGATGTAGAACGCATTATCTTGTCCCGCCCAGCGATGGAGGCTGGTGAATCGCTTGGCTTCCTGCCCGGTGATCTGCATGAGAAAATGGCGCCGTATTTACGCCCTTTATATGACGCGCTTGGCGACCGTATGGGCGGCAAGAAAGTCCGCCAGCTTATTGAAGACGGCACCATCGAAATCGCCCCCATCGGTTTCATGCGCGGGCGCACATTAAATAATGCCTTTGTGGTCATTGATGAAGCGCAAAACTGTACCTACGCACAATTAAAGATGATCCTATCCCGCCTAGGCTGGCATTCGACCATGGTGATTACAGGCGACCCCGATCAATCTGACTTACTAGAAGGCATGAGCGGTTTAGCCGATATCTCCCGCAGGTTAGAGCCTAACACGAATATCGGTGTTTGCCGCCTGTCTGCCCAAGACATCGTCCGCCACCCGCTCGTCGCGCAAATGCTGGACGTTTTATAATCTTTCTCCTCCGACGGGGGTCAAGCCGGCTGCAAACGCTTGACTTGATCCCCAATGATGAAGATCAATAACCCTGCCATAATGCCGGGAAAGACCTCATACGTGATGTCATTCAATCCCAGCAATCGCCATGCCGCCATTGCGCCCATACCGCCCAACAACATGATAATAGCCAGTTTTTCACTCACGGGGCGGCCAAGGGCATAGACAATCAACAACGGCGCAAACGCACTCGCCAGAGCCGACCAAGCGACAACAACCAAACTAAAAACACTATCGCTTCCGACGAGGGCAATTGAAAGCGCAACAACAGTAACAAAAACGGTTGCGAATTTATGCGCTAAGTAACCGCCCCATTTCTTAATTGGAAAATCATGCGTTATCGCTGCTGTACAACTAAGAATCTGAGAATCCGCCGTGGACATCGTCGCAGCGAACAATCCCGCTAGAACCAGCCCCACCAAAACAGGCGGCAATAATTCCCCTGCCAGCATCGGCAATGCTAGCTCCACATCAAAGCTATGCGTATCAGGGACCAGCAAGCGCGCAGCCAGAGCCGTCGCAATCGCCAGCACAGAAAAGGCACTATACCAGCTATAATAATACAGACGCACGCGCCCCATCTGATTGGCGTCCTCCATCGTCATAAAGCGCACCATCGCATGAGGCTGCCCGATAATGCCTATTCCGGCAAAGAACCACCCAGCTACAAATAATATAGGCCCCATCGGCGCGCCTAGTGGATGGTTTGGTGGAAACAGATCCATATAATGCGGGGCAACATGGTGAAGCTGGTCGATAAAGCTTGCAACACCGCCGACCTCATACACGCTGACAACCATCATCAAAAGCATCGCCGCCAGCATCACAAAAGATTGCGCCGCATCAGTCCAGATCGAGGCACGAATACCGCCAGCAAGGCAGTAAAGCAGTACAATCACACTGCCGATAATCGCGCCCATAGCATAATCCCAGCCGAATAGCACATGCAGCGCCTTACTGCCTGCGTTTAGTTGCGCCGCCGCATAAGCGCCCAAAAACATAAGCGTCACTAAACCGCCAAGCATCCGCAAATATTTGTAATCCGTTCCAAACCACTTGCTAATCACACCTGTAAAGCTAAGTGCTTTATGGTTTTCGGTATGAATGCGCAGCTTTTTATGGACGAGGAACGAAATCAAAAAATCCCCGACAATCCAACCAATCATCAGCCACATGGCATGCAGTCCATACGCATAGGCAAATCCGATCAAGCCAATGAACATATAACCGCTGTTATTCGTGGCAACGGCTGATAAGGCCACCAGCCATGGTTTGACCTCTTGATTGGCAAGAAGGTAATCTTCGGACGTATTCGACGCTTTTGATGCCGATGCAATACCGATAACAATAAACACTAACAGAAAAAAAACAAAGCTGGCTACAAGCAAGAGGCTCCTCTTTCTAAGGCGCATAACGCCGTTTATTTGAGTGAATAAGCTTCTACGCAAACATATTAGCCGACCTTTTACAAGGCGCCTGGCAAGTTATGAAAACAATCCGTTCACATTCAGATCGTCAAGATATTTAAAAACCACTGACTTTTAAGGACATCAACGGCTCAGCGCCGGCAAGGACCATTTTGAAACGGGCATCTGATTCAGGGAGCATGCGCGCCATAAAGAATTTGGCTGTTTCAATTTTGGCTTCGTAGAATTCTTTGCTGAACTGGCCTGATCCATCGGCGAGCTTTTCTTTGGACACTTTGACCATTTTGCACCACATGAATGCTAATGATACAAGCGCGAATTGACGCAAATAATCAACGGAGCTGCGCCTGCTTCGTTCGGATCTTTGAGCCTTTCTGTGCCACGATGGCTGTGGCTTGCTGTAATTTTGCGAAGGCTTTTGCCAATGGGAATACAAATTCCGTCAGGTCAGGATTGGCTTGTTCGGCTTCGATAAACTCCATCACAGGGTGGAAGAAACGGCGCAACAAACGACCAAAGCCTTGCGGCATTTTACGACCAATCAAATCCAATGCTTGTATCCCGTTTGTGCCTCATAAATCTGGGCAATGCGAGCATCACGCACATATTGCTCTACGCCCCATTCAGCGATAAAGCCATGCCCGCCATAGGTCTGCACCGCCAGATTTGATACTTCTGATCCCATATCTGTACAGTATGCTTTAACAATCGGGGTTAGCAGCGCAACCAGATCAGCGGCCTTTTGCTTGGTGTCGGGGTCTTCGTGACGGTTAGCGATATCCAAATTCATGCCAACCCAATATGACAGCGCGCGAGCGCCTTCGGTAAAGGCTTTCCCTGTTAGCAACATACGGCGCACATCAGGGTGGACAATAATCGGATCTGCGGGTTTATCTGGTGCTTTCACGCCATCAAGAGCGCGCATTTGCAAACGATCTTTCGCGTAATCCAGTGCGTTTTGGTAGGCGACTTCAGCAATGCCAAGCCCCTGCATCCCTACGCCTAAACGTGCATCGTTCATCATCGCGAACATGGCGCGCAGCCCTTTATGCGCTTCACCGACGAGCCAGCCTTTGGCATCGTCGAAATTCATCACGCAGGTTGAATTGGCATGGATACCCATTTTATGTTCGATCGACCCGCAAACAACGCCGTTGCGCTCTCCAGCCTCGCCCTGATCATCGGGCAGGAATTTCGGTACAATAAACAAGGATATGCCTTTGACCCCTTCGGGGGCGTCAGGCAATTTAGCTAGAACCAGATGGATAATATTATCGGTTAAATCATGCTCTCCGGCGGAGATAAAAATCTTTGTCCCTGTGACATTATAGCTACCGTCATCATTGGGCACGGCCTTGGTTTTAATCAGGCCAAGGTCAGTTCCGCAATGTGGCTCGGTCAGGCACATTGTGCCGCTCCATGTGCCTTCGACAATTTTCGGCAAATAAGTGTTTTTTAGCTCATCCGTGCCAAAACGGTGCAAGGCCTCATACGCGCCATAAGACAAACCAGGATACATGCCGAAGCTCATATTCGCGGAACAAATAACTTCTTTCATGGCTGTATTTAAAACGGTCGGCATGCCCATACCGCCGTATTCAGGATCACAAGCCAGCGTTGTCCAGCCCCCTCGACGAAGGCATTATAAGCCTCTTTAAAGCCCTTTGGCGTGGTAACGGATCCGTCATCGTGACGCGTACAGCCCTCTTGGTCGCCGCTTAGGTTTAATGGGAAAAGCTCTTCCTCGCAGATTTTTGCGCCCTCTTCTAACACAGAATCGATCAGATCAGGGGTTGCTTCCTCGAACCCGTTGAGCTGGCTGACTTGCTCAACATCCAGCAATTCATGCAAAACGAAACGAATGTTATCAAGGGGGGCTTTGTATACGGGCATAAAGAAGGCTCCTGATTGTGATTGAAGTCTCCTTTAGTCTATCACAAAAAATGCCCTAAATCTAAGCCGTTAATTATCGCAGTGCAGCATTAACGCAATCTTCAATCGTTAAGCGCATCAATAAACGCAATCACATCCTGAGCAAATCCACGATCATATACGCCCATATGCCCTGCGCCCTTGTACACATGCACGGTTTTAGGCTCTTGCGCGGCGGCAGCTAGCTTTAAGCCAAACTTCATCGGGACAATAATATCCTTATCCCCAACCCCGATAAATACAGGTCGATCAATGGCGCCAATTTTCTCATCGTTTTTATATTTGTCTTTCAACAATAAATCCATGCCCATAACAGCAGGGAAACGATGCTGGGAGACGTCTGCCAAATTGGAAAACGGCACATCCAAAACTAAGGCCTTGGATTTAAACTCTGTTGCCATTTGCGTAGCCACGCCCGAGCCCAGCGATTCCCCGTAAATAATCAAACGATCACTTGATATATGCTCACGCGTTTGCAGCGCGGTTAAGTAAGCTCTGGCATCTGTGTATAGGCCAGCCTCCGTTGGTTTCCCGTCATGCCCGCCGTAACCACGATATTCCGCTAATAACACGCCATAGCCTTGCTTGATATAGGGCTCAGCCTTTTCAATGCGAACCTCCAGATTACCCGCATTGCCGTGGAAGAAGGCGATCACAGGCATCTGATCCGTAGCTGGCGGAGACCACCACCCCGTCAAAGTCAAACCATCCGCTGTTTTCACGGTAAAGGGCTGCGCCCACTTTGCTTTGGAGATTTCAGCCTCATGCCTGTCAGGCAAATAAATCAACAACCGTTGCGAGACATGAAGCAGCCCTAAAAAGGCAGCATACAAAACCAAGGCAATGTTAATCCATTTTAACAAGGAAACCTCCTTTTTACGGCGTCATAGCGCGAACGTCACCATCGGCAGTTCGAATACGCGACCACGTTTTGTCATCAGCTTGTTTAGTGCATGAATATACGCCCGCGCTGAGGCCACCATTGTATCCGCATCTGCGCCCTGCCCGTTAACAGTCATGCCATTTTCATCCAAACGGACAGTCACCTCAGCCTGTGCGTCAGTACCGCCCGTTACCGCGTGAACCTGATACAATTTCAAACGTGCCTCAGGGTGCGGTACGATTTCGCGGATGGCTTTGAAGATCGCATCTACGGGGCCGTTTCCTTCAACTTTGGCGCTATGCTCAACATCGTCGATGGTCATGGTTAGCTCTGCGATTTGCGGGCCGCTTGATCCGGCTTGTACCTGCAAGGACACAAACTTCATCGCCTCATTCGCGCGCGAGACCTCGTCATCGACTAAAGCGATCAGATCATCTTCGAAGATTTCTTTTTCTTATCCGCTAATGTTTTAAACGGGCAAAAGCATCGTTAAGCGCATTATCGCCAAGCTTATAGCCCAACTCCTCTAGCTTAGCGCGGAAGGCATGACGACCAGAGTGCTTGCCTAGGACAAGGCTATTTTTCGTTAAGCCTACCGATTCGGGGGTCATAATCTCGTATGTCTGCACGTTTTTCAAAACGCCGTCTTGGTGAATACCGCTTTCATGGGCGAAGGCATTCGCGCCGACAATGGCCTTGTTCGGCTGCACATTAAAGCCCGTAATACCCGATAGAGTGCGCGATGTTTTGGCAATGCGCGTTGTGTCGATATTGTTTTTATATGGCAGATCATCGGCGCGCGTACGCATCGCCATGACGACCTCTTCCAGTGCGGCATTGCCTGCACGTTCGCCAATTCCGTTAATCGTACATTCGATCTGACGCGCGCCAGCTTGTACGCCCGCGATAGAGTTCGCAACAGCCAAGCCCAAATCATTGTGGCAATGCACGGATAAGCGCGCTTTATCGATATTAGGAACGCGGTTCATCAACATGGTGATTTTCGCCGCATAGTCCGACGGCAAAGCATAACCAACTGTATCAGGGATATTGATCGTTGTTGCGCCCGCATTAATTGCCGTTTCTACCGCTTGGCATAAGAAATCATCTTCGGTGCGGGAGCCATCTTCCGCTGACCATTCGACATCATCGGTAAAGCTACGCGCAAAGGTTACGCTGTCGTGGATAGCCTCAATCACTGAATTAGGCCCCATTTTCAATTTATATTCCATGTGCAGCGGACTGGTTGAGATAAAAGTATGAATACGCCCCTTTCCCAACGCTTTCAGCGCGGGAGCGATGGCCTTGCCTGCGGCCTCAATATCGCCATTACGGGCGCGAGACAAACCACAAACCGTTGCATGCTTTAAGATCTTAGCGATTTCATACACGCTTTCGAAATCTCCTTCGGATGCCACAGGAAATCCTGCTTCGATCACATCGACGCCAAGCTCATCCAGCAAGCGCGCCATGATCAATTTTTCCTCTAGATTCATGGAACAGCCCGGCGATTGCTCTCCGTCGCGCAAAGTTGTATCGAAAATAATAATATCGTTTGATGTCGTCATGGTTATGGTGGCTCCTTATATGCCGCGCTATTTGTAGCGTTAATGTAATTATATTGTGAAGATTTACAAGACAAAATCCCTTAAGCGCAGGCGCGTTATAACGCCTCATACCCGCTTAAGGGGCGATAAGGAGAAGAAGGTTCAGCAGAAGTATATTGCTTTGTCTAACCATAGGCTGCAGTTAAGCAAACTCAGCCGCTTGTTGGCAAGCAGAAAATTAGTCTAATGACGGCAAAATTATTTCTGGCTCTTACCGACAAGCTAATTGAGCGGCGTCTGTATCCGGGACAACAGCGACACCACACGTTTTCGCTATTGCCGTTAACAAGTGACGCGCTTCAGGCAAATTTACATCAATATGACGTTCATATCTTGGCGCTCCATAATCAATATGAACTGTTGTCATCTGCATTCTCTTGGGCACAATCAAATTAGCAACAGAATCTTCGACAACAGCCGTTGTTCTGTAATCGAAATTTTTCCCATAATATGCAGAGGCCTTAGCAACAGCATATTTAAATCCAAATGTCGCACACCGTTTTGACAAATACCCATACTCTTCATAAGGGATAATCAGCTCATCCGGAATAAAAGGCTTTAACCCAATATACCCCAAACAATAATCAGCCCATTCCTTCGCCCCCTGCGTTAACACCACAAATTTGACACTATCTTGCTGAGAGGCGCTGAAAAAGGCATGACACATTTTAGGACACGGAGGACCAAGCTGTCGCATAGCATTGTCCTGCACAAGTTCCCTGTGATAGCAATCATGGATATCCTTGGCAGCTAAATTATAAGGCTCCTTCAGGAAAGGCTTTTTTAAGTCTCCGCCTTCTTGATACGCTCGCGCTGCTACAGTCTTAATCTGATTAAATAAATCTTTATCTGCAGGATCATATCCTTTTAACATCATGATGGAACGTGCAAAAGCATCATCGCCGGACTGGCTACATGATTTAGGATATTCGTAAAGCGTCCCGTCCAAGTCCAATATGACGAGATCCAATTTTTGACAGATTTCACGAAGATTCTGCATGAGCTATCCTTAGGTACATAACCCTGATAACAACCCCTTAAAATTATGTCAACGAAATTTTATTACTCTACAAGAGTACGCGCTTCGTCAACCAACATGATCGGAATACCGTCGCGGATAGGGAAGGCTAAATTTGCGGCCTCGGAGATTAGTTCTTGTGCCTGCGCGTCATAACGCAATGTTGTTTTAGTAAGCGGACACACTAGCAATTCAAGTAATTTGGGGTCAACGGTGCTCATGATATAACCTCTTCTTCTGACTGGCATGCGCAGGCGCATGTTTCCATTTCTATTAATGTCATAAACATTTGCGCACGCTTTTTACAGCATTTTTCTTCTAATAACGCTTGTTTTTCCGCAGGCTTAAGCGGACAAGCCATGGACAAGCATGTCATCAGCCGTCCATCAGGCGCATTTTCAAATGCATCCCAATTACAGCTCATCCCTTCGCGTTTAAAGTAATCGGTAATCAGTGATCTAAGCTTATCACGACACAGGCCAAGGCATTGTTTTTCCTCATCAATGTCATCTTCATAACTTGACCAATCGGGAACAATACGACGATATCCGTTAATCGTATCAATCTCCTTTTCCACACAAAAACGCAACAGGCCGTTTAGTTTTATTTCGTAACGACCATCAACGGTTTCGATGAATTCAGTAATGCGCCCCGCGCAACCAATATCATAAAGCGCCTCACCACCCTCTTCCCGTGGCTGAATAATGCCGATCATACGATCCGTTTTCAGCGCATCATCAAACATAGCAACATAACGGGGTTCAAAAATATTCAGCGGCAAACGTCCGCCTGGCAATAGCATCACGCCATGCAGAGGAAAAATAGGGAGAGTTTGTGGCAAGTCAGCTGTTTTCATAGTCAATATATAGTGTCTTTGGCAGGAATATCCAATAGCGCCCCTCAGATTTCATGTGACCGGCTTTGTATTCGGCATCAGCGCCATAGCCCCAGAACACATCACCACGAACCGCGCCGCGAATTGCGCCACCTGTATCTTGCGCAATCATAAGTCTTTGTAACGGCTGCTGCCCCTCTTTCGGTGGCTGAGCCTCTAGCCATAGCGGCGCGCCATAGGGAATTTGCGTACGATCGACAGCAAGCGAGCGCCCCGCCGTCAGAGCAACGCCTTCGCCGCCCAAAGGCCCTTCATCATCCAACTTACGGAAGAACACATAAGATGCATTCGTATTCAAAACCTCTGCGGCCTCTTCCGGATTATGTTCCAGCCATGTGCGGATCGATTGCATAGAAACCGTTTCTTTAGTGAGAGCTTCGCGCTTAATAAGCTCTCGCCCGATCGCGTAATAAGGATGCCCATTTTGCCCAGCATAGCCAATGCGCATTGTTGATCCGTCAGTTAACTCAACAATGCCAGAGCCTTGAATTTGCACAAAAAATGCATCCACAGGACTATCAACCCAAACTAAAGCTTTGTCATTATGCGGCCAGTTACCTGCGACGATGTCGCTGCGGTTTTCATAGGGGCGCAAGCGTCCCTCTTGCACGCGCCCAGCGATACGCTGTCCTTTTAAGCCAGGGCGAAACTCACCTAAATTCACCATCACCAAGTCATCTGGCCGCGCATAAAGTGGCGTTTGAAACGGCCCCTGCTTGGTCAACGAACCATGTAGCTGGGCTTCGTAGTAGCCTGTAAACAAACCGTTTTCTTCCTTACCTGCGCGTACTTGCACGGGCTGAAAATAGTTTTCGAAATAAGCCCGTGCGCTTTGATCATCAACGGGCTGGCCCAGCTGCATCAAGGCCTCGCATGAGGGCTTCCAATCGGCATATGTGCCAGCCTGCTCCATAACGCCAAACCGCGCCGTATCAGGCTTAAGAAGAATACGTTTACAGCTTTTTAATAAGGCCTCAACGGCGGCAGATTGTGCATCTTGATCCCAGCCCTGTAGATCCGAAAATTTCGCTGGCTTTAACGTCAGCTTATCCTGACGCGGCTTTTCTTCGCAGCCTGTCACAACCAGTGTTAAAAATAGGAAAAGCCAAAACTTACGCATTAGGGATAATATCGTTATCCCCTTCGAAATCGCCGCGAGTTTCAACAACGAACCAGCGTGGATCACGAGATTTCAAATCGCGGCTAAAGACCCAAATATCGGTCATTTTATCGGCGCGCTCTGGATGGCCTTCGATTAAGGCTCCTTCACTATCGTACACACAATGCGTTTGCTCGGCCTCGAACCGAACGGTGATAAAGGCTTCTGACTTGCCTTTGAGCATAGCCTCGATAATATGCGCCTGACGAATGGAGGTTACTTCGCTTTTTACGCTTTGATTAGCCTCTTCCCGCGCGGCAATTACTTGATCAAACGCTGTATAGACATCATCACCAAGAACGTCTTCTAACGTATCGCGGTCGCCATCGGCAAAGGCCTCGACCACCATCACAAACACGTCTTGAACCGCGCCAAAGAAAAACTTCAAATCAAAGGCCGAAGCTGCCTCAATAATAGAGACAACGCCTTGCTCTGCGGCCTCATTATCAATCGCGATAATGCCGCTTTTATCCTCAGCCACCGCGTCAATTTGCATCTGTGGCGTATTTTCAACAAGCGGCGCTGCATCCAATTCAGCAGAGGATAATTCCTCAATACTTGGCAACGGGCCACGCACTGTCTTAATAGGCTCATCGCCCTCACCTTGCGTCCCCAACGTGTTTTTCAGCCAAACGACCAAAACCACAGCAACGACGGCATAAATAATCAAATCAGCGGGCACGATAAAAAAACCTTCATATTGAAATTTGTTTCATTGTCTCTATTGTATCATATATACAAACACAAATGTTAGAGACTGTTGTCTTGTATATGTGTATAAACAATAGTCTCTTTACAGGAAATCACAAGACGTTCATGCCATTTTTTGCTATTTTTATCGGTATACCTTTTATTGAAATCATGCTGTTTATGAGCATTGGCGATTCCATCGGCTTTATGAATACGCTGCTTATTGCCTTTTCCACCGCGATCATTGGCGGCGGGATCGTGCGTTATCAGGGGATGGAGACATTGCTACAAATAAAAAGCGGTCTCAATCAAGGAAGCTTACCTTTGAATGAGCTCTTTGATGGAATATGCCTGGTCGCCGCCGGAGCGCTATTAATCACGCCTGGCTTTTTAACAGACACCATTGGTTTTGCTTTACTAATCCCGCCTGTACGCGCAGGATTACGCGCAATCATCAAACGCCATACATCATGGATCGAAACCAATAACGGCTACGCCAACGAAAGTGCTCGCCGACGCCACAAGCGCAAAGCGATGATATTATCGACGTCGAATTCGAAGAAATCCCCCCGAAAAAATAAGCGATCCCGCGCATGACAGGATTTTTTGAAACGGCTACGAAAAAAAATTAAAAAATTTGGATTTTTGGTCTTGCAATCTGATTGTAATTGGCTATAGTCACGCTACCTTTTCTACCCGATAAGGCTGGTTAAAACCTTATCACACAATGCGAGTGTAGCTCAGGGGTAGAGCACAACCTTGCCAAGGTTGGGGTCGAGGGTTCGAATCCCTTCACTCGCTCCATTTTCCAAGTGACCCTATAAAATTCCCCACCATATCCCCACACACAATTGAAAAAATCAGCTCCAGCTTGCCCTTATATACACGCGCTTTCCTTAGGGGGCGGGGGAAGAAAAACGGCGGGGGCATGAATACAACACCAAGCGCCCCTACATTACGCGCGAATTTTTCATCATAACAACAATAACCAATTTGCCTATTTACAGAATCGCATTTTTATGGTACATTTAGACCATGACAGTTGCAGCTGTATGGCGGATTAACAGATAAGCACACCGTGCCCCGCCAGTGTCCCTAGGGCTAAGCTGACATTCACCAGAGAATGAGTATCTGGACTTAGAAAAGCTACTGTTAGCGCTAGTTACAATGGATGATAGTAAACGTCTCCTTTGCGATAAAGAAGTCGCTAAGATCGTTGGTATGTCCCATCAATGGGTTCGTGCTCAACGCCATAAGCGACGCAAAGGGCAACCTCACTCCTTCACGGTTAGGCCTGTGATGGTGGGAAATAGCCCACGTTATCGTCTTGGTGATATTTATTCTTGGATGGCTAATTTGCCACAAGGATAGGTACACTAATCAATAAAGAGAGGGAGAGGCTATGGCTGATAACGTAACCCCTTCCTACTACCACCCCTCACAGGTCACTTTCATGAAAAAGGTACCTTAGAGGCCGTCCAGAGCATTCTGGGTGAGGCGGTGATAGTGAAGCAAACTTACAAGCTCTGCGCAGGGCGATTTTTTGATCTGCACTTGGTCTTACGGTTCTTGGATAGTGTAAATAGGATTTGAAGCCCGCTATGGGCTAACTGAGGACATTCTGAAGTTTTGCGGCTTTCGGCAGGGCTTCCTATGAACCACCACACGCCCGCAATAGACGTGTTTACGTTATGAAGAAAACAGGGCGATCATTACAAACGCCCCGTTTATTATTTAGAATGACCTTTGTTGCGTTTATTTGCTATCAATATAAAAGCAAAATGCCTTAAGGCCGTATTGACTTGCATAAACCCGCTTACCGTTACGGGTAATCCAAGGCCTACAAATACGAACTTTCTTTCCACGTGTTTTCATGGGCAGAGTCCTCCTGTAGTTTTGTAGGGGGGGGTAAATTAACTTTGGATTTGCCTTTTCTCAGTTATCTCCATATAATGGAGGGGCATTAACTACTGAGTTTGGCTAAGCTCTATCTGGGACCCCCCGCATATCGCTTAATCCGGACTTGAAAAGCGGGTCAGAAGAAAAACTGATCCGTTTTTATTTTGATTAGACCATCTCTGACTAGATGACCGTGTTGGATGCTGGCAACCTCGTGCGAAACGCCAAACGTATTAACAATATCGTAAACCGTCATATCTTCGGTGACTAAATTTCTTGGCACCAAAAGCTCTGCGGCAAAGGTGTTTGCTTGCCATTCTGGCTCCTCGAAAGCTTTAACTATGTTCTGCCCTCTTGGAAACACATTTACCACATTTTCTGGTCGGTGCAGTAAGGCGTGCCCAACTTCATGTGCTAGCGTAAGCCCATATGCACAGCAATTATCACGTATTCAGGCAACCAATAGGCTTCTTCTTGAGCGCAAGCTAATAAACATGCCAACTCTTCACCCGTTAAATAGCGGGGCTCTGCCTCAGGCACTTTAATTCCATCGGCATTATCACAAGGATTAACAGCTATGTGCTCGGCTTTCTTTGCGTCATTCAAAAGAGATTGCAGAACAACTCTTTGACGCTTAACGGTGGCTGGAGCACATTTTGCAAGCTGCTGGCCTTGCCATTTATTAACATCACCCGTTGATATTGTGTCTAATGGCTTATGTCCGAATACCTGAAGCAAGTGATTGTCGACAATGCCTTTTGTTGTTTCATAGCCCCTGTGTTGTGTCTTTTTAACATCAAGCCACTCCGCCACATATTCCGAAAACAAGGGCGCTTGCATATCCTCTAATGGCTCCCCCTTGTCCGCCTTAGTCTGATAGCTTAAGCGCATATCCTCAAGCTCAGCCCAGCTAAAAGACTCAAGCTACCTGCCTTAATTTCCACACTATCACCGGCCTTATAATACTTGCCCTTATAAAGCCCGCCATGTGGCAACCTGATCTTTATCCACGCAGTGTCACCCCGCATACCACGAAACACACCAAGCCCATGCAGGTACTTAGCCCGCTTAGCCATACTTCTAGGCGGAATAGATTCCAAAAACGATCAAAGGCCGCATAGCGTCCCTGCTTAGATACTGGCTTCTTTACTGTCTTGGTCATCGCTTAACTCCATCGGCACCCCCTTGCAAAACATTAAAGTGGGGAATACAGTGGGGATAAGGTATCACAGTGGGGATTTCATGTCATTCAAATTCCCCATCAAGTCCCCACTCGTAACGAAATAAAACAGATAAAAACAACAAAAACCAATAAAACAAAGGGATTTAAAGAATACAGAAAAGCAAGGCACAGCAATAACTTGTGTGAGAGCATATAACCATGTCACTAACCTTGCCAAGGTTGGGGTCGAGGGTTCGAATCCCTTCACTGCCTTTAGGGCGATTTTTTATTAGGCACCACACAGGCACCAGATGATTTCATTAAATTTAGCGACCATTATGGATGGCCAATATCCATGACTGCGCTTGCCCCTACTTCTTTATCAGGTAGTTCTTCATAAGCGGCCATCATAGCCTCAACAGCACCCACAGGTGCAATCTTAAGCGTGCCCCTTACCAGCTTATCCGCTTTACGAGAATTAAATCCTTCCACATCTACCGCAAGACGTTTATTAAATACTCTTGTCCCCTTCCAACCAGTTCGCTCTGCGTGATCTTGCAAAGCCTTGGACTGCTCGCTGGTTACAGGAACAGTTTTAAAATCTGCCTTAGCAACAGCCCCCTGCTTAATATTTGATGGTTCCACATCTGGTAATTTTTTATAAGCTACCAACATGGCTTGAACAAGCATTTTTCTGAAGCCACAGCCCTGACACACAGCTAAAAAGAACATCTATATATTTTTATAGAGCGCTCTCCCTTACTCACCGCCCTGTTCCCATAAACTTGCAAAAAAATTATAGAAAATGATTTTTTACGGGTTGACACCATCAAACAACATCGTTAGTCATAACCTTAACAACGAAATAAAAATTCATTTTTTTAACAATTCTTGTATTTTTAAGAATCATTTTTTTGTTGTGGTGCAATATAATTTTAAATATACAAAATGCTATAAAAAAACACAAAGTTTAAATAGGGACAAAGAACAATGAGTACAGACAAAAACGCCAAGCTATCATCAGGACAGGATAACACCCCAAAGGCACCAAGCCTGACCAGTGAGCAAGACAACAACAAGCCCACAGCCTCATCGGCGCTTCTTAGTAAAATGAAAAAGAAAAAAGAAGCTCGCAAAGAGGAAACTATGTCTTTGTCCGCATGGATGGAGCTTTGCAAAACGGATGAAACTGCTTACGAAGACGTGTCTGCACGCTTACTCAGAGCTCTGGGAGCCCCTGAAATTATTGATACAAGTAAAGAAGACCAACAAACACGCGCTGTTTACGGTGGTCGCAAAATTGCACGTTACGCCCCTTTCAAAGATTTATACGATTCAGAAGGCGTGATTTCACAAATTGCCACCTTTATTAAAAATGGTTCCAAAGGAATATTGGTTCTGCGCGGTCCTGTGGGCAGTGGTAAAACAGAAATCGCAACCATCTTAGAAGAACTGGCTGAAAAAACGCCTATGTACCTTTTAAAATGTAAAGTATCAGGAGCTATTTCTCCATTTAATGATTCTCCACTTTGCTTATTATCCGATCCAGAAATTGCAGACGATGTGTCAAACGAGCTAAACATTCCCAAGCACCTCCTAAAAACAGCAAAATCAGCATGGGTCACGAAACGTCTAAAACATCACGACAATGATTTTGAAGCTGCTTTTGAAGTGGTCAAAGTTTACCCTTCTCGCGAACAACAGCTCGGCGTTGCCAAATTAGACCCGAAGGACCCCAAATCAGCCGACATGAATTCATTAGTGGGATCTGTTGACATGACCATGTTGGGAGAATACGATCCTCTAGATTCCAGTAAACTCCTAGCTGCTGGTGATCCTGATGCATATAAACCTGGTGCATTCTCGCAATCAAACGGTGGCGTATTCCACGCAGCAGAATTTTTCCGCAACAACCCTGCTTTGCTAAACTCATTCCTAGAAGGTGTGACAACAGGCTACTTTACTGGTGATGGTGGCGTTGGCGTATTGCCAATGAGTCAGCTTATTGTTGTTACCTCGAATGACCCTGTATGGAAAAAATTCAAAGCAGAACAGGACAGTGACGCCGCACGTAACCGTATAGAAGTTATCGACGTACCCTATACATTACGCATGAGTGAAGAGCTTAAGATTTACGATAAACTATTAAATAGCAGCTCCTATGCAGATAAAGCTGTCGCACCCGGCACAAAAGAACTACTTGCAGAATTTGCTGTCGTAACACGTGAAATGGATGGTAAAGATAACTCTCTAGCTGCTTACGATCGTTTCGTTCGTGCAAAAGTTCATAATGGTGAGATTCCAGATGGCGTAGAAAGTAAAATCCCCAAGCCCTACGAACTTCGTGAAAAAGCTCACCCAGATCAAGGCCTTTATGGATTTTCTATCCGCGACGCAGAACGTGTCTTAAAGAATACCTTCAATTTACGATCCAACGAAGGCATCATTGAAGCTGATACGATTTTACTTATCGAAGAACTACGCGAATTTATTGAGCACGCTAACATCGAAGATATTTCTGAAGAAGAAAAACAACGTTACCAGGGCTATGTAGACACACTCGCTGACAGAAACCGCAAAGAGCTTACAGAGCTTGTTACCGAAGCGATTCTGGATGCGGATGACAGTACGTGCCAACGCATGTTTGATGAATATATGGACTACGCCGAGGCATGGTATGAAAATAATGACCTGTTCACAGAAAGCGGCGAACCCATCAGTGAGGCACAGATCGTCAAATACCTAGCGGCTTTTGAAAAAAGAGCCGGCATCACGAATGGTGATAAATTCCGTCAAAATGCCTTAGCCAGCGTTAATTCTGAATATAAACGCATAGCACGCGCCAACGACGGAAAAGAAGCCAAAGATCAAATTCAAGCTAAAGTCCACTGGACAAGCTATGAACCTATCGCAAAAGCTATTCGTGCCCAAAATGAAATTGATCAAGAAAGCCGTCGTCATATTGTCAAAGCAAAATCAGAATCCGATTTGCGCAACGAAGATGAAAAACGTCAATTCAACAGTTTCCACAAAAATATGGAAGCAAAAGGCTTTAGCAAAACGATGGTTGCGCGCATTTTGCACCATTTAGGGCCCAGCATGTAAGAAATGATCACCGCGCAGCCTTCACGGTTATCCCTCAGGCTGCGCATTTTTCATTTTTACCCCTAAAGGAGGATAATCGTGACTGTTATCAGAGATAGACGTAACGAACCTACTAATCATAAATTCGGCACAGATATAGAGCGCTTCAGACGCCGCTACATGAAGCAAATTAAACAAGCTGTTCACGACAGCGTTGAAAGCGGTAGTCTTGGCGATATCGGAAAAAGGGAATTAGTGTTCCTATTCCCAAAGAGCTAACACATGAACCTTATATACACCACGGAGAATCTAGCGGTGATCTACACAAGGTTTTCCCAGGCAATGTTAGCTTGGACGTGGGTGACACAATCCCTAAACCCGAAGGTGGTCAAGGCAAAGGAAAAGAAGGCTCAAACGATCCTAGCACAGATGAAGATGCCTTCGTTTGGATCAAACCCGATGAATTTCTAGAAATTTTATTCGAAGGGCGCACCTTGCCCGATATGACAAAATTAGCTGCCGAACACGTCAAGCTAACAGAACGTCAGCATTCAGGTTATACGAATAAAGGCCCGTCGCACCGCATGGATATGCAGCGCACCAATAAAAAACGCAAAGAAGACAGCCTTGTTCTTACAAAAACAACAGAACGACGCATTTTAGCAAACCTTAGTGAGCAATTTAATATCCTAGCAGATCAAACTTCTCCTCCCACGCAGGTTATTGATCTAGACGGCAAGCAAAAACCACAGCGTTTTCAAGCCATGCTAGAAGGCGCCAATACTATTCTTGGCAACATTGATTTTGATAAAGACCATAAGCCACAAGAGATTTGTGATGCTCTTATGGCAAGCACAAAAAAATTAAAAAGCTCGGTTGGAGACAAAGTATCTGGTGAACAAGCAGAACGCTTACAGCTCCTTGAAGACCACTTATCCGACCAATTCAAAAATCTCGGCCGTGTTAATGCGTACCAAGAACAACACCTAACATACGAATACGATGATGATGTCCCAGTGCCAAGTGCAAAAGCTGTCATGTTTTGTCAAATGGATGTGTCTGCTTCTATGGGGCAAGTTGAAAAAAATACAGCTAAAGCATTTTTCTGGCTTATGAATCAATTCTTAAGCACAGCCTACGAAGAGGTCGAGATTGTTTATATTGCCCACACGACAGAGGCAAAAGAAGTTGATGAAGAAACATTTTTCTATGGCAAGGAAACTGGTGGAACAATTGTTTCTACCTGCATTCAAAAAACTTTAGATATTATTGCTGAGCGATATCCTCCTTCAGAATGGAATATTTACAGCGCCCAAGCCTCTGACGGAGACAACTGGGGATCTGACAACGATGTTTTATATCAGAAGATGGAAGAACTTATTCCACTCATTCAATCACACTTTTACATCGAAGTTGAAGATCCAGAATATATGAGCCGTCCTAGTGATATTTTAGCATTATACGCCGAGCTGGAGCAAAAACACTCCGGTAAGGTTCGTGTACAGGAAAACTTAACATCCCCCAAAGATGCTCTGGAAACGTTTAAAAAGTTCTTCCCCGCCAAAGGCAGTACGGCTCCTGAAATGAGCCCTAATGCTGGATTGTAGAATAATAATAAAACAGGTGAGATTTCAATGACCCAAGACAATATGATGCCCTATGATCAACCTGAGGAACAGCAGGACTATTACCCAAAGGTTGTCGCGTTATTAGACCATTATGAAGATGGCTGGAATTTCCTTATAAATGCGCATAAGGCAAATAACTTTGACTATCCGCTAACGCCCAAGCCTGAGCATGAAAATAATCCGTATATTCCACAAAGCTGGTTGGAGTTAACCGACGCTGTTGTCCAGATTATCGCAAAAGACAAGTATGAATTAGATGTCTATGACAACATAATCGAGATCATTCGCCCTGATCAAATGCTAGATGCATATACGACCAATGGATTGCCTGGCGCTTATCGCCATTGGAGCTTTGGTAAACGACGAATGATCGAAGAAAAGAAATTCGACGAAAGCAAACACCTGGCTTACGAAATTGTTATTAACTCTAATCCATGTATCGCATACTGCATGGATGGTAACTCTCCTTTATTGCAAGCACTTGTTATCGCTCACGCCTCTTACGGGCATAATTCGGTCTTTAAAAATCATTATTTATTTAAAGATTCCACCAGCGCCGATACTATTCTTGCCGAAAACAAGCGTATTGCTGAGTATATTTTTGAATGCGAACAAAAATACGGCTATGAAGAAGTTTCTGAACTGCTTGACTGTTGCCATGCTATGAAATTTATAGATAGCTCAGATTCTGTTGCTCGTAAAAACAAATCACAAAAACAGATAAAAGAACAAGCAAAACAAAAACTAATCAATCAATTTGTGTCCGAACCACATCGTAGCGTTTTCAACCTTAATGCAGATAACGACCAACAAAAGAACAAACCTAAAGACCGTGTTTATAAGCATGCCGGCGAAGATAATATTTTAGAATTCATGGCTGACCACGCTCCCCACCTCCCCGAGTGGAAACGTAATATCATGCGCATGGTTTCAGGCGTCTCCCAATATTTTAAACCTCAAATGGAAACAAAAATCCTAAACGAAGGCATGGCAACATTTACTCATGATAAAATCATGACAACAATGCGTGATATTGGTCTCATAGATTGGGGCATGTATATGGAATACAAACAAATCAATGAAGGTGTTTTATATCAACCTCCAGCCGTACGCCAACAACGTGCCCCAGATGGCAGCATCCAAGAAGTCCTTGTCGGGGCCGAAATGAACCCCTATACACTTGGCCTAAAAATCTTAGAAGAGATAGAAAGAATCTGTAAGTCTCCAACCGAAGAAGATAAAAAATGGTTTCCTCATTTTGCTGGAGAGAAAGACTGGCTATCGGTTGTGAAAAAAGCGGTTTTTTCCAGCACGGACGAAACATTTATCGAACAATATTTATCTCCTCAGGCTATGCGGGATTTAAAAATGTTCATGTTAGAAGGACTAGAAGAAAACAATTACTATGAAATCACCTCCGTTCACGCAGATGATGGGTTTAGAAAAATCCGAGAACAATTAGCTAAAGACCAAAGATTATACGAAAAATTACCTCAAATTCATTTGCACGATTACCAAGAAGAAACAGATCGTTGCCTAGTCTTACGTCACACACAAGTCAACAATCAAATTTTAGATTACCAAGACACGAGCCTTGTTCTAGAAATGATGCATCACCAGTGGGGACATCCTGTCGTTATTGAAACGGTCGATCAGGATGGAACACTTGTAGACTACACTGCATCCATCCCTGATTACGACCATGAAGAATATAAACCAGAACCCGCAGGATTAATGAACCAGAGTTTGTAATACACATTTTTTCTCTCCCATGACGTGAAAAATAGCTCTTTGGGTGTTAGGGGCAAAGAGCTATTTTTTTAAAATCTCAGGCGAAGTCAAACGCTATCACTGTAACGTACATTTACCCGTTAAATCATTCGTCATGTCATAACCGTGTTCATCCATGTCAGCCTTAATCACATCCACACGATGCCTTAAATCTGCCAAATGATCTTGGGTTGAAGTCAGAGAAAGCTTATCATACAGCGTACCTGAATCGCCGTTATATTTTTCCTCACGAACAACTATAGATTTCAAAACACCATCTAGCGTACCCAAGTCACTTTCCAGCTGCCCCACTGTATACAGAGCTTCGTCTTCATAATCCTTTTGCATGTCCTTAGGGCCCTTAATTTCAACATCATGCCCCCAACCAAACACACCATCTTTATGAACATAATATGCGCCGCCTTTTTCTTGTATCAAAATAGGAGACCCCGCATCTAACGCCTCTAAACGCTCCAATGCCTGTACTTCACGATGATCTGCGCCCTCAAAAGTTTCACATAAAAGTCCTGCCATAATTCATTCCCTACCCTATATCAGGGGTTTGTTGTTGTGTTCGTAAGCACATAATGACGAAAAAAAGTTAAGATTTATTTAAAGCCATTTGCCGTGTTCAATTTTCTTTTTCAATCATTGCCCTCTTGAGTCTTAGGCGGCACTCTGATATCACGTCTGTGAGTTATGTTTTATGATCGCTGCCTTGGGAAATGCTTTGGAAACATGGCAGCATAACTGAAAGAAAAGAAGAGATCTCCATGACAGTAAAAATCGGTATTAACGGGTTTGGCCGTATTGGTCGTTTGGTAGCACGCGCAATTTTTGAACTTGATCGCAAAGACATTGAGCTTGTGGCGATTAACGATCCAGGCGGTAACTTTTTCCCTTTGCTGAAATATGATTCTATTCATGGTCGCGCGCCGTTTGATGTGGTTCGTGAAAGCGATGATTGGATTATTATCGGCGGCAAACGCATTCGCCGTTTCCGTACTCGTGACATTAGCGAAATCAAATGGGACGAAGAAGGCGTTGATATCGTCATGGAATGTACAGGTCGCTTCCGCGATGCGGAAAGTGCGGGTGCTCATATTAAATCGGGCGCAAAGAAAGTTTTGATTTCTGCTCCGGCGGCGGATGCTATTCCGACAATTGTTTATGGCGTTAACCATGACACATTGAAAAAAGAAGACACTGTTGTGTCAAATGCATCATGCACAACAAATGCTTTGGCGCCTGTTGTTTATGCGATTAACAAAGAAATCGGTATTGAAACAGGATTCATGACAACTATTCACGCTTATACAGGCGATCAGAATATTGTCGATTCATCACACAAAGACCCATACCGCGCACGCGCGGCGGCAATGAATATGATCCCGACATCAACCGGAGCAGCCAAAGCTGTTGGCCTTGTCTTGCCAGAGCTTGCCGGTAAGCTAGACGGTGTATCGGTCCGCGTTCCTACGCCGAACGTATCTTTGGTTGATTTGAAATTCATCCCATCCAAAGCCGTCAGCGCTGATGATGTCAATGCAGCCGTTAGCAAATATGCTAATGGCGAGCTAAAAGGCATTTTGGGCGTTTATGACGATCCTTGCGTATCAGGGGACTTTAACCACGATCCACACTCATCAATGTTCAGCTTGAACGGAACGAAGATTGTTGATGACGGCAAGCTTGTCCGCGTCATGAGCTGGTATGACAATGAATGGGGCTTTTCTATTCGTATGCTTGATACAGCCATTGAAATGCACAAAACTGGCTACTAAGCCTTAACTGATAATTTTAAAACAAAAACGCACACTAAACGATAATAAGTGTGCGTTTTTTGTATGGTGTATTTTTTTATTGACGCGACTCACCGGTGTATGAGAAAAGAAGAGTCTAAACCGTTCTCCGTGGCAAAGCCAGTCTGTTCTTTTCGAAGTCAGACTGGCTTTTTTGTGGCCTTTTCCTTGATACGGCTTGAGATTTTCCCGCCACACTTCTATGATATCTGACATTAGAAATACACAACCGAACAATAAAGAGAGACCGTTTATGAGCGTATTAAAGCCCGGCGTTGTTTTTGGCGACGATTACAAAACTTTGTTAAAAGCCTGCAAGGACGGCAAATATGCCCTTCCGGCTGTGAATGTGGTGGGTACAAATTCCATCAACGCCGTGATGGAGGCCGCAGCCAAGAATAAATCTGACATTATTATCCAGCTGTCAAACGGTGGTGCGGAATTTTACGCAGGCAAAGGTTGTCCCGATTCCAACACAGCCAAGGTTCTTGGCGCTGTTTCTGCCGCGCAGCACGTGCATTTACTGGCTGAACATTACGGTATTTGTGTTGTGCTACACACTGACCACGCGAACCGCAAGCTTATCCCTTGGGTTGAGGCCATGTTAGAGCATTCAGCGCGCAATTTCGACCAAACTGGTCGCCCACTATATACGTCACACATGCTTGACCTGTCTGAAGATGACATTGATTTTAACCTGTCAGAAAGCGCCCGTATTTTAGAGAAAATGGTTCCTTTAGGCATGAGTATCGAAATCGAGCTTGGCGTCACAGGCGGCGAGGAAGATGGCGTTGGTTCAGACGATAATATCGGCGCGGATAACCCTCTTCTTTACACGCAGCCAGAGGATTGCTTGCGCGCGTATAACGAGCTATCAAAAATCGGGCATTTCTCTCTCGCGGCGTCATTTGGTAACGTTCACGGCGTTTACAAGCCTGGTAACGTAAAGCTGCGCCCAGAAATTTTGAAAAATTCTCAGGCGCTTGTTCAGCAAACACACGGCACAGAGGCTAATCCGCTTGATCTTGTTTTCCATGGCGGATCAGGTTCAGAGAAATCAAAAATCGCCGAAGCATTAGAATACGGCGTTTTCAAAATGAATATCGACACCGATACGCAGTTTGCTTATGCGCATGGCGCGGCGAAATTTATTAACGATAATCCTAAAGCCTTCCTTCACCAAATTGACCCAGAAAACGGCACACCATACAAGAAGCTTTACGATCCACGTAAATTCTTACGCGCTGGTGAAGAAGGCATGGTTACACGCCTAAACGAAGCCATCGCTGATTTAGGAAGCGCCGGCAAAACATTGGCACAATAAATAAAAGCCCTGTCATCACAGATTACGTCATGCGCCCCTTAGATTTCTAGGGGCGCATTTTATTTGACATGCCAAGGAAAAGAGACTAATGATTCCGTTGATATGACAATTAAAAATCATTCATTATCGTCCTTTGCTTGACCGCCTTCCTTAGCGCGCTGTCCTCTCCGGCATGTAAGATGATGAATGACGCTATATCTTTGGTTGAAATTTGTAATAGCTATAATCAGATTATCACTGTTGCTGTTAATTCAGATTCTAGCGACGACAGTTCTCAGCCTGCCATTGCCCATGATCCATGCTCATTTTGTCTACATCATTCCTATGTGGCTAAGCTGCCTATTCAGTATCCACGCGAAGAGCTTCTTGCGCAACTGACTTGGGATACCGCGCTTTTTATCAGTTTTTCTATCCCTCATAAGGTCTATACCCCCATAATTTAGGCGCACGCGCCCCGCCCGTTTTATCCATGAGCTAAATAAAATTCCGCGTTTTTCTGCGCGGAAATCTTTCACGTTAAATTGGATAAACTTATGGATAAAGATACCGCGCCCAAAAAGGGCTGGCTTTCCAAGCATTTTAATTTCAAAAGCGTTATTGGGCACCTAGCCAATCCGCTAATGATCGCCATGTATGTTGGGATGCTTGGCACAATGTTTAGCGCCGCCGCTGCCGCCGGCACGCCTTTGGCGCCCGTTGATGCGATCAAAGGCTTTGCCAAAGGCCTATATGACATGACAATTGGCGGTTCGCTTGACTGGTTTTCTGGCGGGTGGGACGGGTTAACAGAGACCTTTAACCTAGCCCAAGATGGGACATGGTCTACAGGCGCTGAGATTAATCCTCATGCTGGTCATGCTGGCCACGTCATGGCGGCTGATGGCTCACACGTTATGCCTATCGCAGACATCCATGAACAATTTGGTGAATGGTTAAACAACACTCCACCTGACCAGCTTGCCGCCACAGCGCAAAAAGCTGGCTCACAGTATCACATGAATCTGCTGGATTATTTTACATCCAATATTATGGATCATTCAGCGCACCTGACGAACACCCCTTAGAAAGAAAAAACAATGAAAAACACAACAAAAATCGCGTTTACCCTAGCCGCAGCCCTTAACCTAAGTTCAGCGCCCCCCGTACAAGCCGCGTGGTGGGACAGCATAACAAGCAATGAGGCCTATGAAAGTAACGGCCATATTCTAAACCCGACCGTAAAGAGTGCCGACCTCTCTGGCTTTTCTTATCACAATGACAACCACATGAAACCCAGCAACATTAAAGTTTTAGTTCCTGGCCTGCCATACGATAGCGTTAACACATCGTGCAGCACTTTACTTTTGCGTATGATGGAAGCCAAGCTCCAACTAGAAAACGCTTGCGGCGCAGATTTTACTGATAAAATAGACTTTGTTTTTCTTTATCCAAAAATGTCTCCCGTCCGCGGCGCAAAAAATAATCTTAGCGCCTATGTCGATAATCAATATGCTGATTATATAGGGCTAGAAGCATCACCTGCTGATTTTGAATCGTTCGTTAAACATTTAGGGATGGAACTTAATAAAAATGCAGAGGACGAAATTATAAGTCACAGCTTAACAGCCTTTAGCATGAAACCTGATGGCACCCTTGCGGCAGAAATGATTTCCAAAAGCTACCAAGGCGCCTATGGTATCTCTATCCGTCAAGCATCCCCTGATGATATTGCTGGACATTTATACGAGCTTGTCACAGATGCTCACCCATCGTTGAAACGAAACTGTTCCATAGATCAGGTTGATTTTAATTTGGGGCGTTAATCTTTGGATTGTATTTGGTAATCATAAGGTGCACGCAGGTTAAAATGACAGTCTAACGCCTGATCAGCGCTCCTGCGCGTAAACTGTAGCGTGGCCTCATCGCTGTCAATGAAATCTATACCGCCGTTAAGCAAAGCAGGTTGCATTTTTCGCCATGCCAAAAATGCGCGCGCGAAATGCAAAACGGACTGAGGATCACTTGCTTGCGCGTTTGCATTTAGCGCGATATGGCCCTGTGGCACGGGTAGCCATTGATCACGCTTTATCGATGCGTCCCACGGCATAGGCGTACGGCAGCCATCGCGGCCTTGCCATTGCGGCCATAGCGCTCTGCCCCACGGGTCTTGCAATTGATCGTAAGTAAGGCGCGCTTCGGGCAGGCCTAATTCCTCGCCCTGATATAAAAACAAAGTGCCGCTCAAGCATCCAAGCAAAGCAATTAACATTTTCGACAGGCGCGGATCATGGCCAAAGCCTTCGCCCTGCTCACACCAGCGAGAAGCCGCCCTGACGACATCATGATTAGACAGCGCCCACGCAGGATGCCCACCGCCATAATGTTTAACTTGTCGGGCAAACTGTTCGATCGGCTCACGGATGAGGGCCGCGGCTAAGGATTTATGCGATCCTGCCATCATCTGCGGATTGTAACAGGTATGCAGCCGATGCCCGCTGGTATATTCCGCGGCGCGCTCATACGGGTGGTCGTCACCGATTTTCCCGATCATAAAGCGATCATCATAGCCATCAACAACCGCGCGAAGCCTTTCCAAAAACGGTAACATTTCCGGGCGAGACTTATCATAGATATGGTTTTGCTGAGAATACGGGTCATCGCCCTCAAATTGTGTTGCTGCGCCCAAGGCCGTATCGCGCGGCGGGTTATCCCGTAGCTTTTGATCGTGAAACAAGAAATTAATCACATCCAGCCGTAACCCATCTACGTCACGATCCAACCAGAATTTTACGATATCTATGGCCTCTTGCTGGACGGCGGGATTGTGGTAATTCAGGTCCGGTTGTTCGGTCAGGAAATTATGCAGGTAATATTCGCTCCATTGCCAAGCGCTGCCGCCGAATAGCGACACCCAATTATTAGGCGGCGCGCCGTCAGGTTTTGCATCGGCCCAAACATAATAATCTTTCTTGGACGGATCACTAAACCACGGATGCTGATCAGATGTATGCGACAACACCAAATCAATAATAACTTTCAGCCCCCGCTTATGGCTTTCCGTGATCAGCGTGTCAAAATCGGCTAGAGAGCCAAAGATCGGATCAATCGCGCGGTAATCCGATACGTCATAGCCAAAATCCTTCATCGGGGATTTAAAAAACGGGCTGATCCACATCCCGTCCACCCCCAGCGAGGCGATATAATCCAGCTTGCTGATAATACCAGCTAGATCACCGATCCCATCGCCGTTACTATCACAGAAACTGCGCGGATAGATTTGATAAAAAACGCTGTTACGCCAATCTATGGATATACTCATCCCGTTATCATAACACAAAAAGCAGCCCTATATGGACTGCTTTTAAATCTTAGGCTGGTTATAAGCTGCTTATTTATCCAAGTCTGCGGCCACAACCATGCGAGCAATTTTGCTTGGCTCAGCTGGCGGTTCACCAACAGCGACGCTATCGATAAATTCCATACCGTCTGTGACCTTGGCGAAAACGGTATATTGACCGTTCAAGAAGCTACAATCATCAAAGCAAATAAAGAACTGAGAATTCGCGCTGTTTGGGCTTTGTGCGCGCGCCATACCGACAACGCCGCGACCAAAGTTTTCGTCACTAAATTCCGCTGGCAAGTCAGGCAATTCTGATCCGCCCATACCCGTCCCCGTTGGGTCACCTGTTTGCGCCATAAAGCCAGGGATCACGCGGTGGAAAATAATACCGTCGTAAAAACCCTGACGCGTTAATGTTTTCAAGCGCTCCACATGTTGTGGCGCGACATCAGGCAATAGCTCCATCGTTACAGTGCCACTATCTTCGATCTGCATGAAAAGCGTGTTTTCCGGATCCTTTACATCAGCGGCGTTAATTGGTTGTGTCATGAGTAATACTCCCCCTATCATAAGTGCTAGACATAATCTTAACATCGATAATACCCTTTCAATCTGTGCCCATTGTTAGAGCATGACCACGCCAAAGAGTCGAGTCCTAACCCAGACAAAACCAGACAAAATGTGGATGATCTAATATTATATTTGCATAATACACCCCCTTACCCTATACATGAAAAACTATAATAAACAGGGACTTTTCTATGGCACAGGCTGAGCTGATTTTATTTGACTGGAATGGCACTTTATGGGATGACGCAAAGCAGTGGCTTGTCGCCGCAAAGGCCTCATACCCCCATGCAGGGCTAAGCGAGCATCAATTGACAGACGAAAATATACGCACGCATTTTGACGTTCCCATCCGAGATTTTGTTTTTAAGTTAGGCGCCCCCCAAGATTTGCCCCAAGATGCCCATCAAAAAATTATAGACACCTTTTTAGACACCATATCCGCCCCAGAGCATGCACATCTGGCATATATTCGAGACAACGCATTATCATGCGTGCAACAGATTCACAGTCTTGGCATTGAACAAAGAATTGTGTCCAATCACCCGACCGAAAAACTACATAAGGAGCTTGAACAAGCTGGATTATCTGCTTACTTCAACACCGTTTGCGGGAACGAAAACCCTCTTCTGGTTTATCACAAAGCCACCAAGGCCGAACGCGTCGTTGCACATCTTAACGCTTTGAACGCCGCGCCGGAAAGAACGCTCATCATCGCCGACACACGCGAGGAAATGCGAATCGCCAAAGAATTTGGCCTCATTTCCGTTGCGATTACCGGGGGATATAATACGCGAGAGGTCTTAGAACAAGAAAATCCCACTTACATCATTGATGATTTGCACGAAGTTTTAGACTTGCTTTAATCACAATCAGGAATCGTTAGCTGGTGTTGGTAAGTTCACTACGGGGATACTATCTTCTGCGGCAGAATTTCCAGTATTAACATCTTGACGCGCCTGAATACTTGCTTTGATCTGCTGCAAGCATTTACCGCATTGCGGCTTTTCTCCACCTGAGCAACGCTTATAAACGTCACTCAGCTTGACTGACGCCCCATCTTCTGGCGGCAACATATCATCAATAGCAGCCTCAAGAGTGCCCTCATTAAAGCTGTTGCATAAACATACATATGCCATATTTATCCCTGTTTTTTATAACAGTTAAGACTAGCCGCTTATCACGGTTCCATTATGAGTCTTAACCATGTCCTTTAATGTTTCTAAACATTGGCAGCAATTGGGCTTTTCCCCGCCAGAGCATGCGCTATAAACTTCGGACACGCTACAGCGCTCACCCTTATCATTCATATGGGCTTTGGCCTTTTTATCGCTAAATGCATTACAAACACAAAGTATCATGAGAATGATTCTTATCACTCCCTTTACTTAAATGCAAGTGATTATCATTTAAGACATGCTTTTACTGGAGCTTTTACGAACATTTTTATTGACATAATGTCAAACCCCTTTTAAAAACACAGAAAAAAGAGGGAGCCTAACATGGCAAGAAAAAATCAACGCGAACGTACAAAAGATAAAAAGTTACGGAAGAAAGCAGACAAACAACTAAAAAGACAATTCAAAACAGAGCAAGCTCAAAATCTCAAAACCGGAGATATCGTTGTTGTTGATTTTAATCGTGCAGTTCGTGGTTTTGTCGGCGATCACAATAAACGCCCCGCTCTTGTCCATGGAACATTTCAGCGCAATGGAAAAATCATAGCGCTTGACCTCGTAAACCTAACCACACAAGAAGATCCTCGTTTCCTTATACCTATGTCGCGCACAGACTCTGGCACCATTCGACACAGCGATCCAGGAAATCGGATTATTTTACAAGATCTTGATCAAGGATTCTTAGGCAACACCAAAGAGACCTTAAACAAAAAGCAAATGATGCAACAGGTCTCAGCATGTGCGTATTGCCTGATGAATATTGGGACAAAGATCTCTGATCAATCCCATATATATAGCCCTGCTCTCCTTAATGATCCTGATGTAACCTATACGGGGCCAACCTTGCCCTTGCCCCAACACGCTATTAAAGATAGAACTTGGGACGAAGCTCTTACATCACAAAACCCCCAACTGTGGTATCCAAATACAAAAACAGGATGGATGCAACGCGAGCTACCCGACGGATGGAGTGATCTTGATATTCTGCACTGTGTCGCACAAGCCCTGTGGATAATAAAACAAGGCGGCATAAACATGCAAGATTATCCACCTTATGAAAGCTGGATGCCCTTAGAGGCATACCCCACAGATTTAGCTTTTCCAGATTTCAGTGACATAGCCCCTAAACCACATCTAAACAATCCCTACGATTTAACAGACAGAAGCCCCGCGTAAAGCAGGGCTTCGCTATCTTATCTACACTTTGAACAGAATATTCTTATTCTTCTGCGTCTAGTGGGCTTTCGGAATTTAGTTGGATGTAGTTTTGAACGCCCATATTTTCGATCATCTTAAGCTGCGTTTCCAGATAATCGGAGTGCCCTTCTTCATCCTTCAGGATTGTCGAGAACAAGTCACGTGTTACGTAATCCTTAACTTCCTCAGCATAGCCAATGGCTTCGCGGTAGTGCGCAGCGCCATCGACTTCTAATTTCAGGTCGCATTCTAGCAATTCTTTGACGTCTTCGCCGATGAATAATTTGCCAAGTTCTTGCAAGTTCGGCAAACCGCCAAGGAACAAAATACGCTTGATCAATTCATCCGCATGGCGCATTTCCTCGATCGATTCGTTGTATTCGTGCTTTGCCAGCTTTGTAATGCCCCAATCATCAAGCATACGTGCATGCAAGAAATACTGGTTAACGGCTGTCAGCTCTTTTTTCAAAGCTTCGTTCAAATATTGGATAATTTTTTTATCACCTTTCATGGGTGCTCCTATAGGTTCTATATGTTCCGAATTTAATCCGCGAATACCTTCGCATAGATATGATCGATATGCTTAATATATTGCTTATAATCAAAGATAGCGTCCAAGGCCGTTTTGTCAAGTTTTTCAGTTACTTGCAAATCATTCTCAAGCTCATTACGAAGCGTTGTGTCTTTGCCCTTACCTTCCCAAACCTTCATCGCGTTGCGTTGCACGATGCGGTATGCGTCTTCGCGACTGATACCAGCTTGGGTCAAGGCCAATAGCACACGTTGAGAGAACACAAGCCCGCCCATGCGCTCTAGATTTTCGATCATTGTATCGGGATACACTAATAGCTTTTCAATCAAGCCCGCCAAACGGTTTAGCATAATCCGCACTAATCAAGGCATCTGGCAAGATTGTACGCTCAACGGCTGAGTGCGAGATATCACGTTCATGCCATAGCGCCACATTTTCTAGTGCCGGCGTCACGGCTGCGCGGATAATGCGCGCTTGCCCTGTCAGGTTCTCTGACCCGATTGGGTTACGTTTGTGTGGCATTGCGGACGAGCCTTTTTGCCCTTTATCGAAATACTCTTCGGCTTCGCGCACTTCGGTGCGTTGCAAGTGACGGATTTCGACAGCCAGATTTTCAATAGAGCTAGCAATCACGCCCAACGTTGCAAAATACATAGCATGACGATCACGCGGGATGACCTGCGTTGCCATTGTTTCAGGCTTTAGCCCCAATTTATCAGCGACATGAGCCTCCACATCTGGCGGTAAGATCGCATACGTCCCAACCGCGCCTGAGATTGTAATTGTAGAGACCTCTTCTTTTGCGGCAACCATACGATCACGCGCCCGTTTAAAGGCCGCATAATGCCCTGCCAGCTTCAAGCCGAATGTTGTCGGCTCGCCGTGGATACCATGAGAACGCCCAATGCAAAGCGTTTCTTTATGTTCTTCTGCACGTTTTTTCAGTGCTGCCAATAAGCGATCTAAGTCCGCGATGATAATATCCGCCGCCTGCGTCAACATCACGGCAAAGCTGGTATCAATCACGTCAGAGCTTGTCATGCCTTGGTGTGTATAACGCTTTCGGGGCCAACGAATTCCGCGACACTTGTCAAAAATGCGATCACGTCATGTTTGACTTCTTTTTCGATTTCATCGATGCGGGCGATATCAAAGTTACCTTTTTCCCGCAAAGCTTTGGCTGCGCTTTCAGGAACGATCCCCATATCCGCCATTTTTTCCAGCGCCAGAGTTTCGACCTCTAGCCAGATTTTGAATTTATTTTCAGGTTCAAAAATAGATGCCATTTCAGGGCGGGAATAACGTGGGATCATGGATCGGTCTCTTCACAAAATTAAAGGGTTATGTTTATTGAGACGATTTATAAAACAAACCACCGCAAACATAAACCCCCTAAAGGTGTAAATACTCACATAAAACCGCAGGTTAATTCACGCCAAGTGATGGCTCATACGGAATACCGAAATCTGTTTCAACATCGAAACCGGACTTGATTGTTACAGTGCTACCCTCTGCCACAACGGCGACCGCAGATTGCTCATCCAAGCCTGCGTCTTTGACCAACGCAGGCCAAGCGCCCAATACACTATCAAGCGATGCCGTAGTATAGTTTTCATCAGACCAAGCTAAGGCTGGTGTTTCATCCTCTGAGGCCAAGGGCTCTAAATAAAGCGCTTGCTCCTGTACGGAGACCGCAACACAAGCAGCGCCTGAGAACTGATTCGTTAATGCCTCTGGTAGCGCGAGTTCCAAAGTCTCTGGATCAAGCTCTACCGAATATCGTCCACTTAGATTAAAATCGCTCATAAAATCTCCCTGTTATTTTCAATATTTTTTATTGCTCAAAATGACCTTTAACAGAAAAATACTGAGGCACAACTATTTTTTTAACATAATTTAACTTTTGCCCCTTCTAAAATCATTTGAAAATTGTTTGACAATCCTACGAAAATGCTTATATTGCCGCTAACTCCCAAGAAGGACTTTGTCCTGCGGGAATGCTTCGGGTGAAGTATTCGGCCTCTATTTATTAGGGTCATTGGGACATTAAAAACTAAAGAAAGGTATGAAAACCATGAGTGGTAAGCGTATAGCTGCAAAACATAAAATCGATCGTCGCCTTAATTGTAACCTTTGGGGTCGCGCGAAATCTCCTTATAACACACGTCAATCTGCACCAGGTATGCACGGCGCACAGCGCGGCAAGCCAACAGATTACGGTACTCAGCTTTTTGCTAAGCAAAAGCTAAAAGGCTACTATGGTAACATCGGTGAAAAACAATTCCGTCGTTACTATAAAGAAGCATCTCGTCTACGTGGCGATACAGGTCAAAACCTTATCGGTATTCTAGAGCGTCGTTTGGACGCCGTTGTTTACCGCGCTGGTTTTGTTCCAACTGTTTTCTCTGCCCGTCAGATCGTTAACCACAAGCACATTCTTGTGAACGGTAAAACAGTTAACATTCCATCTTACATGATCAAAGAAGGCGATGTTGTTGAATTGACTGACAAAGCCCGCAACATTCCTTGTGTTCTTCAGGCGCAAACAAACCCTGATTTTGACACACCTGAATATATTTCTAAGGACGCAAGCGGATTTAAAGCAACATTCCTACGCGCTCCTCAGCTTGATGATGTTCCTTACGCTGTTGAAATGGAACCTCAGCTAGTTGTCGAATTTTACTCTCGTTAATCGGGACTTTTATAGATTACGTATTAAAGCCGCCCCTTTCGGGTGGCTTTTTTTATACATGCTAAAGCATGCTCTGATAACTTTATCCTCAAGATAGGCATACCAATTACAAAAATTAAGTTATTGTTTTATCAAGTTTTTATTAATACTACCTCCGACCCTTACATTGTTTACCATAATAAAGCTTGCATTTCACACCAAAAACCTTTACATATAAGCACATTCAAATACACAAAGAACAATAAGGATATCTCTCTTATGAAATACGCAGATTTAGCAACTGGCAGCTACAGCGATCAGATCGGAACAATCTTGGTTTTAGGCCAAAGCATTCAGCTTTGCGATCATTTGGAAAATATCGACGGACAATATTTCGCAACCAGTTTTCCTCTGTCTGCTGATGACCGCTCTATACTGAAACAAAAAGGTGCGCAATTCGGTCAAATGGCTGATGACATGCCTGCGATTTACTTGAACGAAGACTTATTAGCGCTAGCATCCCCTGCCCGCAGTGACGATCTGGAAACGCAAGCTATGCTAACCCGCACTATGGCAGCTATGCAATCAATGAATGTAAAAGCACACGGTCACGCAAACGCGTAAATCCGTTTGTTAAAAAATACAGACAGTAAAAAAGCCGCTTCATTCGATAGCGGCTTTTTGTATATCTAAAATAGGTTAGATCCCAGAGGATCCTAGTACCCGTCGCGTTCGCGACGTTTACGATCCATTTTACGGGAACGGCGAACTGATTCGGATTTTCACGCAATTTCTTTTCAGAAGGCTTTTCGTAATGACGACGTAATTTCATCTCACGGAAGACACCTTCGCGTTGCATTTTTTTCTTTAAAATGCGTAATGCTTTTTCAACATTGTTATCGCGTACGTTAACTCCTACCACAGCTTTCACCACCTTTCTAATTTGAGTTTTAAATTAAATGCTTGCACTTTCCTACACGTAGCGCGCGTAAGAAGCAAGGGAAATCTCTTATAAGCTAAGGATCTCGCTCTATTATAGCGGATAATGGTTAATAAAGTGCCGCTTTAAGCAGATTTTGCGTATAAGCTTGTTGCGGGGCATCAAAAATGGCATCGACAGTGCCATGTTCAACGACATTGCCGTCCTTCATCACAATCACATCATGCGCTAAAGCCCGCACAACGCGTAGATCGTGACTGATAAAGATATAGCTAAGATCGTGTTCCTGCTGCAAAGAGCGCAATAGATCAACAATTTCCGCCTGAACCGATACATCTAGCGCGCTGGTAGGTTCATCCAATATAATCAGCTTAGGGTGCAGGATCAAAGCCCTTGCAATCGATATACGCTGACGCTGCCCGCCAGAAAATTCATGCGGATAACGGTGACGTGTTTCGGGGTCCATTTGCACCAATGTCAACGCTTGTTGCACCATAATATCGCGTTGAGGCGCGGTCATATTCGGCTGATGCACTTTTAACCCCTCGGCAATGATGTCTCCGACGCTCATTCGCGGGGACAGCGATCCGAACGGGTCTTGGAAGACGATTTGCATATCCGCGCGCAGCGCTTTGAGCTGAGCTTTGGATAGCGATTCAATGTCTTGGCCAGCAAAAACAATCGTGCCTTTTGATTTAACCAAACGCAGCAATGCCATACCCAGCGTTGACTTCCCCGATCCGCTTTCGCCCACAATACCCAGCGTTTGTCCGACTTTGACCTGCAGATCAATTCCGTTAACCGCATGCACCCATTCGCGCACCTGCCCAAAGAAGCCTTTGGCCTTAGGAAAGCGCACATACATGTTTTTAGCCTCTAGCAAAGTTTGTGCATTTTCATTAGCGGGAACCGCCTGCCCCGAGGGCTGCGCGTTTAGCAGCCGCTTCGTATAAGGGTGCTGAGGTTTATTAAAGATATCTTTGGTTAAGCCTTGCTCGACAAGCTTGCCTTGCTCCATCACGCAGACATAATCTGCCATTTTACGCACAACAGGCAGATCATGAGTGATCAGCAATAAGCCCATATTCAGCTTGTCTTTAAGATCTTGTAGCAAATCTAGAATTTGCGCTTGTACGGTTACATCTAGCGCGGTTGTAGGCTCATCAGCGATCAGCAATTTGGGCTCATTCGCCAAGGCCATGGCAATCATCACGCGCTGACGCTGCCCGCCTGATAGCTCGTGCGGATAGGCGTTCAGGCGTTCTTTCAACGCGCCAAGGCCGACGAGGTCCAGTAACTCTAACACGCGCGCATCAATGCCTTTGTTAGATAGTTTGCCGTGCAGAACCAAAGGCTCGGCGATTTGTTTTTGTATCGTATGCAGCGGGTTCAGCGCGGTTAAGGGCTCTTGAAAAATAATGCCGATTTCCGATCCGCGGATCGTCTGCATAAAGCTGTCGCCTTTGTTTAGCAGTTCTTCCCCGCGCAAGGTGATAGAGGCCTGCGGGTCGATATGCGCGCCCGCCCCTAATAATTGCAAGACAGACAGCGCTGTGACGGACTTGCCGGATCCGCTCTCACCAACTAAGGCCACGGTTTGTCCTGCCTCAACCGCGAAGCTTACACCGTCAATCAGGTTCGGGGCATCGGGGCTAGCGGTAAATTTCAAACCGAAATTGTTGATCTTTAATAAAGATTGTTGCATAAAAGCCAGCATGACAGACAGGACTTCAGCAGACAAGAGCGGCGCGCGCCATGCGGACTTTATATGCGGATAAATCATGATCCGGATATGGATCAATGGACCAAGGTTATTGGCGCACTATCGACAGGGATTAAACATCGCTCCGGTTACGCAAAAACATGCACGCGCTGGAGATCACATTAAATGACGGTTTCAGCCGCGATGCGTTTGAAAAAGCAGCAGCCTTTATTCAAGTCGCGCAAATGAGCGGCCTTGTATCGGTTATGCATAGCAGCGCCGAGGTTGCCAAAGATTTAGGCGCTGATGGCGTCATTCTTAACGATGCGACTAAGCTTAATGAAGCACGGACGATCATGGGCGATGATGCGATTATTGGCCTGCAATGCGGCCATAATCTAGACCAACTGGATAATGCACTACAAAGCGGCGTTGATTATATTACGCTTGGAGATGCAAGCAAAGCGTGTGATCCAGCCCTTGTTCAGCGTAGCTTATTAACGCAGCCTGATTTAATTTGCGCAGCCTTAGGGGCTATTAATCAAGATACAGCCCCTGCTTATATCCATGCAGGCGCAAGCTTTCTGGATGCCACGCATTATGTGCTAGCCCATCCAAAGGGCGCGATGCAAGGCGTTATTAACATGCTGCACGAAATCAGCATGGCAACAGCGCTTGATAAATCTAAAGTCAATTAAGGGCGTTTTGCAGCAGCGTGCACGGAAAGCGCCTTAAAGATCTCGTCCGTGATTTGCGGGTTAACGGCTTGCATATCTGCTAAGGGTAGCTCATCTAGTTTACAGCCCTTTGTCTCCGCCATTTTCACGATCGCGCCAGTTACGTGGTGAGCTTCGCGGAATGGCAAGTTCAGCTCCATCACCAGCCAATCAGCCAGCGCCGTTGCTGTTGTAAAGCCAAGCTCCGCGCTTTCCAGCATGCGCGGCGTGTTGAATGTAGCGCTATCTAACATGCCGTTCATGGCCTCCAGACACAAACGAATCGTATCGTATGAATCGAATGTGCTTTCTTTGTCCTCTTGCATGTCTTTGTTATACGCTAGGGGCAGCCCCTTCATCACGGTCATCATTTGCACCAAATTCCCGTTCAAGCGCCCTGTTTTACCGCGAACAAGCTCTGCCGCGTCAGGATTTTTCTTTTGCGGCATGATAGAGCTTCCGGTGCTCCACGCGTCACTAAGATTAACGTAATTAAATTGCGGCGTCGCCCAGATAATGATTTCCTCTGCCAAACGAGACAGGTGCAAACCGCATTGCGCGGTGGCGAACAAAAATTCATTCGCAAAGTCACGCGCAGACACAGCATCTAACGTGCTTGGCATCGGACGGTCAAATCCCAATAACGACGCGGTATAATCACGGTCAATCGGATAAGGCGTCCCCGCCAAAGCGGCAGCGCCAAGCGGGCATTCATTTACGCGTTTTTGGCAATCTAAAATGCGCCCTTTATCGCGGCTAAGCATTTCTTTGTAAGCAAGCAAATGCTTGCCCAATGTCACAGGCTGCGCAGCTTGCAAGTGGGTAAAGCCCGGCATGATGTCTTCGCTATGTTTTGTAATGAGCGTATCTAGCGTGCCTTGCAATTTTTCGATCCAGCCAGCCACGTCGCCGCACGCATCACGTACCCACATACGAAAATCGTCGCGACCTGATCGTTACGTGAACGCGCCGTGTGCAGGCGTCCTGCGGGTTCGCCAATGATTTCTTTCAAACGGCTTTCGACGTTCATATGGATATCTTCTAGCGCGGCTGTGAATTCCAGCTTGCCCGCGGCGATTTCTTCGGCGACTTGGTCTAGGCCTTTTTGGATAGCAGCCTCATCCTCGGCAGAGATAATGCCTTGCTTAGCCAGCATCTGTGCATGTGCTTTTGACCCGCGAATATCTTGACGCCACATACGTTGATCCACCCCGATGGAGGCATTAATTTGCTCCATAATATCAGATGGTTTTTCTTCGAAGCGTCCGCCCCACATTTGGTTTGATTTTGCGTTGCTCATTGCCGTGACCTTTAGCTAAAGTAATGTTTCAATCCTTATACAGAAACATCCCTACCGGATCAAGCCAAGAGGCTAAGGCTGTCTACTGGCAATAATATCCAGAAACTGTGTAATTTTTGCGGGCTTGATTGTGGATTTACGAATAGCCGATGAATTTTGCAGCTTGTCCACAAAGGCTTTGATAGCCTCATCCGACACGCACGATGAATCCAAAGCACGCAAGCGATTGGCGATGTCATCTAATTTCACCTTACGCGTTTTCACCACATCGGGATTAAGCACCGATAAAAACTGTCCGAACTTTTCATCTGGCAAAGTCGCGTCAATGAAATCTTGTACGATTTCAGGAATTGCTGTTTTCTTGTGTCCACGTGACATTAGATATCTCCTTGTTCTTATATATCTTATATTAAATCATGGCTGCGGATCATAAACAACCGCATGAAAAGCTGGCCCATCAGTTAACATACCTTGCTTTTGATGGAAAGCAGCACCTGATAACACCGTTAATTCACCGGCCTGCAAAGGCTCTAATAATGGCGGAATATTTGTATTCAGCGCTCGACCATACGGCGTATATCTAACTTGTTTATCCAATAAATTAAATAATTGCCTAATTTCGTAATCACCCTCCGCAGGAATGACTCTATCCAGAACAGATGGATCCTGCGCTTCTTTTTCAACAACATCTGATTGGTTTTTATGTGACAAACATAATGTCGGGGTATCGGTTCTAAACAAATACATCCTATTATTTGGATTATTCGGATAATCTGCGTGCAAGGCTGTGATTTCTCTTTTGTTCGTTCCAGCCTTAAATACGATTTTTGTCCCTGGCCTTAAGACCCCTCCGGCAGCTTTTGTTTCAGCTTCGATAACTTTGTTTTGTAATGCATTGAACATATCCGGAACGCCTGTTCGGCTCCAAGATATGTCGCCATTGTCATTGACCGTCGCAATAGAGACATTGGATGTAATACGGCTATCTTCTAAGTCTAATGTCAAGAATGCTTCACGAAACGCTTCCGCATGAGGCATTTTCCAAACAGCCTTAGGCATATCGACCGCTAATATCTGCCGAACCGTTTGCGCCTCTCTTAAGGCCGCGATAGCCTCAATCACATCTTCTTGCATAGAGCTCCTCTTTTTTCTTTTATGTAAATTAAATCATTTATTATAATGGCGCAAGAAAAAACGCCTTAACCGTTAGGATAAGACGTTTCTATTATAAGAGTAACCAAATAAAGGATTAAGCTGCTTTTGAGCGGCTCGTTGGTTTATCCATGGCTACGCCGCGGATGCTTGAGTTATTTTTCAAGCGTACAGCATTGATGCGGATGAAGCCTTCGGCGTCTTTTTGATCGTAACCGCCCTCTTCATCCATAGAAGATTGCAATGGATCATAAAGCGCATTGTCAGATTTACGGGCAACTGGGTAAGCGCTGCCTTTGTAAAGCTGAACAGTCACTGTTCCGCTGACATTTTCTTGAGCTTTATCCATTGTTGTCATCAGCAATTCAAATTCAGGTGCGAACCAGAACCCGTTATAGATTAGCTCTGCCACTTTCAAAGATAATGTATCACGAATTTTCATGACTTCGCGATCCATTGTTAACCCTTCTAAGTCGCGGTGCGCGTTATGAAGGATTGCGCCGCCTGGTGTTTCATACACGCCGCGGGATTTAATGCCGACAAAACGGTTTTCCACCATGTCCAAACGACCAATACCGTGTTTCGTGCCAAGCTCGTTCAGGTAAGAGAAAAGCTCAAGCGCGCCCGTTTTAACCGTGCCGTCAGCTTTGTTTGTTACCTTAACAGGAACGCCATTTACGAAATCCATTTCGATCAGCTCAGGCTCATCAGGCCATGATTTCATAGTCGATGTACGGGAATAAACATCCTCTGCGCATGGTGCGTTTGGATCTTCGAGGATACCGGCTTCGTGGCTGATATGAAGCAAGTTATCGTCTTCGGAATATGGTTTTTTACGTGTTGCTGTTACAGGAATGCCATGCTGATCAGCAAAGTTCAGCATATCACTGCGGCCTTGGAAACGGTTTAGGAAGCTATCCATTTTCCATGGCGCTAAGACCTTAATATCTGGCTGTAACGCGTAATAAGATAATTCAAAACGAACCTGGTCGTTTCCTTTTCCTGTCGCGCCATGAGATACATATTGCGCGTTTTCTGCTTGGGCGATTTCGATTTGGCGTTTTGCAATAATCGGACGCGCTACTGATGTTCCCAATAGATAGCGGCCTTCGTAGACGGCTTGGGATTTAAATGCGGGGAAGATATAATCCGCAACGAATTCTTCTTTTAGGTCTTCGACATAAACTTTGGATGCGCCGACTTTTAAAGCTTTCTCGCGGGCGGCTTCGAAATCTTCGTCCTGACCAACGTCAGCGATATAGGCGATAACTTCGTATCCTTCCTCGATTAACCATTTCAAAATTACGGAAGTATCCAGACCTCCTGAATAGGCGAGAACAACTTTTTCTTTACTCATGGCGCATAATCCTTTCTTATGTTCATGCTTTTAAAGCATACAGACACGGTAGACTCAATAATTTTCTATAGCTTAGGCGCATGAAACTACAAATTATCTTTTTCACAATCGGGATTATGCTCCTTACGATGGGGCTGGCTTTGCTATGTCCATTCTTATTAGATTTGTTTGACGGACATCAAAATGCTGCAGCCTTTGGCTGGAGCGCCGCTTTGGCGATCTTTATGGGGAGCTGCTTATGCTTTGCCAATTACGGCTTTGCCCCGACGCTATCGATCCGTCACGCTTTTGCCCTGACAACAGTAAGCTGGGTTGCACTATGCCTGATGTCAGCGGTGCCGCTATATATTAGTGATTTGCATATCAGCATAGCGGACGCCGTGTTTGAGGCCGTATCCGGCGTTACCACAACAGGGTCCACCGTGCTGAGCGAGTTGGATCAGATGTCACGCGGGATTTTGTTATGGCGGGCGATTATCCAGTGGATTGGCGGTATTGGGATTATTGCCTTTGCGATGATTATGCTGCCGTTTCTAAAAATTGGCGGGATGCAGCTATTTAAGGCCGAATCCTCTGACCAATCGGAAAAGATCATGCCCAAGACCACAGACGTTGTTTGGTCAATTATTTATGTTTATGTCATTTTAACAGCCGCCTGCTTTGCCAGCTATTATATGCTGGGCATGCCGCGTTTTGATGCGCTTATCCATTCCCTAACGACTATGCCAACAGCTGGATTTTCCAGCCATGATGCGTCCTTTGGTCATTATGATAGCTTTGGCCTGCATATGGCAGGGACAGTCTTTATGTTTTTGGCGGGGACGCCGTTCATTTTATACGTGAAATACGTACTAAAAGGTGAATTTGATTTCTTTGTTGATTCTCAGGTCAAGGCCTATTGCTTTATCACGGGGCTAACTATTCTTTGTATGACCCTGTTCTTATGGAGCAACGGCATATACCCGATGGTTCAAAGCTTCCAATATGCGGCCTTTAACGTTGTTTCGGTTATAACAACAACAGGATATGCGACGACGGATTATTCCCTATGGGGGAGCTTCCCCGTCGCTATATTTTTCTTCCTGACTTATATTGGCGGGTGCGCGGGATCAACGGCTGGTGGTATTAAAATGCTTCGGATTAACATTGCGTTCCAAGCTTTGATCCGTCACCTTAAAATGCTGATTTACCCCAACGGCGTTTTCATCGCGAAATATCAAGGTAAGCCTTTGACCAACGACATCGTCCATGCAGTTATGGGGTTCTTGTTTGTTTATATCGTTGCCAATGTTTTATTCTCGGTCGCGCTGGCGATGACGGGGCTGGATTTGCTGACATCGATCACAGCGGCGGCGACGGCTTTTGCCAATGTTGGCCCGGGACTAGGTGAGATTATTGGCCCTTCTGGAAATTTTGAACCGCTATCGGATACAGCAAAATGGCTATTATGTTTTGCCATGCTATTAGGGCGCTTGGAAATTATGACCATGCTTGTGCTGTTTGTTCCTGCATTTTGGCGTGACTAAGCCTTGCATTTTCTTGCTTAACCCTTTATTTCCTATAGGCTGATAACGATAAGGAACACCCTGATGAGCATAAAAACACGTTTTGCGCCCTCCCCCACTGGTATGATGCATATTGGCAATGCCCGCACGGCCCTGATTACGTGGCTTTTTGCGCGCGCAAATAACGGTCATTTTTTATTGCGCATTGATGACACCGACCAAGAGCGCTCAAAGACCGAATACGAAAATGCCATCAAAGAAAGCCTGCAATGGCTAGGCATGAACTGGATGAGACTTTTAATCAAAAAGATCGCACTGATTTATATGCGGAAAAAATCGAACAGCTAAAACAAAATGGTGATTTATACGCCTGTTACGAAACACCTGATGAGCTTGCACTGAAGCGTAAATCTCAGCTATCGCGCGGGAAACCACCTATTTATGACCGCGAATCTTTATCCCTAACCGACGAGCAAAAAGCCACTTACGAGGCTGAGGGCCGCCGCCCGCATTGGCGTTTCAAAATGAAGCATACGCCAATCGAATGGACAGATTTAATCCGTGGCGAAGTCAAGTTCCAAGGCGCCGATATGTCTGACCCCGTGGTTATCCGCGAAGATGGCAGCCCGCTTTATCATTTATGTTCGATCATTGATGACATTGATGCGGGCATTACGCATGTCACACGCGGCGAAGACCACGTTGCTAACACGGCTTGCCATATCCAGATGTTCGAAGCATTGAATGCGACACCGCCAACATTCGCGCATTTGCCTTTGATCTCAGCCGCTGATGGTAGCAAGTTATCCAAGCGTTTTGGTTCATTAAGCATCTTTGATGTTCGCGATGAAGACGGGCTGGAAGCATGGCAGTTGCAAGCTTGTTGGCGCGCTTAGGAACCTCTGACCCGATTGAAGCATTTGACACGGTCGCGCCATTGATCGAAAGCTTTGACTTCGCTAAATTCTCGCGTTCGACACCGAAATTCGACCATGAGGAACTAGAGCGCCTAAACAGTAAAATTTTGCATGAAACGCCTTTGTCTGCGGTTCAAGATCGTTTGGCAGAGATGGGCCTTAATGATATTGACGAAGCCTTTTGGGAAACAGTTCGCCCGAACCTGACCGTTCTAAAAGACACACAGGAATGGTGGCGCGTGGCTAATGGCCCTGTAGAGCGATAATCGAAGAGCCTGACTTTATTAACGAAGCCCTATCCTTGCTACCTGCTGCGCCATGGGATGAGAACACATGGAGTGCATGGACGAGCGCGATCAAGGAACAAACAGGCCGCAAAGGCAAGCAGCTCTTTATGCCGCTACGTATGGCTTTGACAGGCATGCAGCACGGGCCAGAGCTTAATGTGTTATTGCTTCTAATCGGGCCAGAGCGCGTTCATCGCCGCCTTTCCGTTAAACAAGCCGCATAGATAGATACGATGTCCCTGCCCCCCGTTTTTGTTTTGGCACGCCCGCAAATGGGGGAGAATATTGGCGCCGCCGCGCGCGCGATGGCAAATTTCGGCATCACTGATCTGCGCCTTGTTGCGCCGCGCGATGGCTGGCCTAATCCATCGGCTCTGGCGATGAGTTCCGGCGCGCTGGATCATATTACCGTGTCCGTTTTCGATACGCTGACCGATGCGCTGCACGATGTCCATTATGCCTTTGCCACCACGGCCCGCCCGCGCGATATGGTCAAGCCCGTCGTAACGCCGCGACAAGCCGCCGAAGAAACCGCCCAGCGCGATGGACAGCGTACAGCTTTCGTTTTCGGGGCAGAGCGCACAGGGCTGGAAAATGATGAAGTATCCCAGTGTCACGCGATTATCACAGCCCCCACTAGCCCTGATTTTTCTTCCCTCAATTTAGGGCAAGGCGTTTTAATGGTGGCTTATGAACTTTTTATGGCGCTGCAATCGGACATCCCTGCCCCAGCGCCAAAACAGGATAATCCACCCGCAACGCAAGAAGAATTTGATAACCTGTTTCATCGCTTAGAACAGGCTTTGGACGATGGTGGATTTTTTCGTGAGGAAAGCTTACGCCCCAAGGTCACACGCAATTTGCGCTCTCCCTTACTGCGGGCTGGTCTAACATCACAAGAAATCAAAACGCTGCACGGGGCTTTACGCGCACTTATCAACCCACGGACATAATCTAAATCGGGGCTGTAGCGTGACGCAGCCAGACGGCTAGCTTATCATCCAATAATGGTGACAGCGTATGATATACGCGCTCATGGTAAGCGTTCAGCCAATTAACCTCGTTATCGTTCATCAAATTTTTTATAATCAAACGGCGATCAATGGGCGCAAGCGTTATCGTTTCAAACGACATTTTATCAGCCCCATAAGCGGAGCTTTGAACGAAAACCAAGCTTTCGGTGCGTATCCCGTGAGAGCCCTCTTCATAATAGCCAGGTTCATTGGATATCAGCATGCCGATTTGTAATGGCACTTTCCCGCGTGAGGAGATTGAGGCGGCCTCTTCATGCACATCACCGTAGCAGCCGACACCGTGCCCCGTGCCATGCGCATAGTCCAGCCCTTCGTTTTGTAAAGGCTGCCGCGCTAACGGGTCTAGCTGCATGCCAGTTGTGCCATGAGCAAATTCTGCGCGGGCCAGATTAATATGACCTTTGAGCACAAGGGTGAAATGTTTTTTGGTTTCAATATCGATGGCATCCGTCAAACCAATCAAGACCGTGCGTGTGATATCAGTTGTTCCTGCGCAGCATTGGTCGGGATCATAATATTGCCCACCACTATCGATCAACAGCAAGCCATCGCCGCTAATTTGCGTATCTGTTTTTCAGTAGCGCGGTAATGAACAATAGCGCCATTAGCAGCAAAGCCAGTAATCGCGGGGAAGCTTTCGCCTTTATACGCGGTGTTCTCGCGCCGATATACATCCAGTTTTTTGCTACATCCATCTCTGTGATCGTCGTTGCTTGCTCCTCGTCATTCCACTGATCCAGCCAGTACAGCGTTTTACAAATCGCTACACCATCCAAAATATGCGCTTGTTTAATGGCGTCTTTTTCACACTCGTTTTTGCGGGCTTTCATGGCAATGCACGGGTCTTTATGCTCGACACATGTTGCGCCGACTTTGGCAATCAGATCACGGTAGTAATACGAGGTATTCATAGCATCCAGACCGTAAAGCTTGCCCTTCATGCTGCGCATCACGGTGCTAATTTGATCCATAGGTCTAATTTTTATATGGGACGGCAGGGCGTTCACAATATCCTGCCCCACATGTGCCGGATCAATAAACCAGTAAAAATCACGCTGAATGACATCAATTAGCACAACGGACAAGACAACAGGCATATAGTCTAAATCATGCCCCCTGATATTCAAAAGCCATGCGACAGAATCAGGCTTGGTGATAAAGCACGCGCTTAGGCCGTCTTCAGCCAGATTCGCGCAGACTTTTTCTATCTTGCTCAGGCAGCTAGCGCCTGCTAAGCCCTCATCAAACAACGTGATGGGGCTCTGCGGTGGGGCGGGCTGCGCTGCGCCCCAAATTTCATCCACCAAATTGCCCTCAATCGGGGTGCACTCTATTTTCTTATCAGATAAGCGCTCTTGCAGGGCTTTGATTTCCGCAGCGCTATGAAGCTTTGGATCAAACCCCACAACCTGACCAGCCTCACCATGTTCATAAAGCCACTCTTTCACAGGCCACTGCGTGCTGTCAGCAAGGGCGAACAGGTCAGCATCAACCTCGGCTCGTAATTGGATGGTATAGCGTCCGTCGCTCATCACTGTAGCCTGATCCGCGGTCACAATGGCGATACCTGCTGAACCTGTAAATCCCGTTACGAAAGCCAGACGCTCCGCATAGGCTGGAACGAATTCGCCCAGATATTCATCCCCGCGCGGAATTAGATAAACATCCACACCCTTCTGATGCATCAGGCTGCGCAGTGCCTCTAGCTTTTCACTGATTTGTTGGTCCATAGTTTTATTGTGCCTCTTGTCAAAGCGCGGCGCAAGAGCTAGTCTGCCGATAATTTTATTACGAACACATCTATTTAAAGGGCTCTTTACAGGACATTTCATGACAAACGCTTCTATTAAACCCATTCGCAAAGCTGTCTTTCCCGTTGCGGGATTGGGCACACGTTTCTTACCGGCAACCAAAGCCATGCCGAAAGAAATGCTAACGATTAACGATCGCCCCCTAATCCAACATGTTTTCGACGAAGCGCGCGAAGCCGGCATCGAAGAATTTATTTTCGTCACAGGCCGCCACAAAGAAATGCTGGAAGAGCATTTTGATTACCAGCCAGAGCTAGAATACACGCTGCGCAAACGCGGCAAAGACGACATGCTGGCCAAAGTCCAACATGCTGAAATGCCTGCAGGGTCTTTATTCCTAACCCGCCAGCCCAAGCCATTGGGTCTAGGCCATGCCGTATGGTGTGCGCGCAAGCTTGTTGGGGATGAACCTTTTGCGGTGTTGTTACCTGATGTTTTAATGCGCGGCCCCGAAGGATGCCTTAAGCAAATGGTTAACAGCTATAACGAAATTGGCGGGAACCTAATCGCGGTCGAGGACGTCCCGCGCGAGGAAACAGAAAAATACGGGATCGTTGATACAGGTGGCATTAATGAAGCCGTCGCCCCCGTCAAAGGCCTTGTTGAAAAACCTAGCCCTGACGAAGCGCCATCAACGCTATCTGTTGTCGGTCGTTATATCCTGCAGCCAGAAATTTTTGACCATTTGTCAGCTTTTGAAACTGGCGCGGGCGGAGAAATCCAATTAACAGACGCAATGAGCAAGCTTATCGGTCAGCAGGAATTCAACACGCTACGCTACGAAGGCAAAAGCTATGATTGCGGATCTCGCCTTGGCTTTATCGAAGCTAATCTTGTCTACAGCATGGATGATGAAAAATCGGCAACGGCGTTAAAGAGCTTCTTAAACATTATGCCAGCACCCTAGCTGACGGAGGCAAAAATGTCGCAGCCTAATCCCGTAGCAACAGCTACAGCCTACCAATTCGATCCGGTTATTTTGCGAGAATATGACATTCGCGGCCAAATCGGTAAAAACCTGTCCGAGGCCGATGCTTATGCCTTAGGCCAAGCCTTTGGCAGTTTTGTTATACGCCGCGGCGGAAAAAGCGTTGCCGTTGGATATGACGGGCGCACGACGTCCCCTGCTTTATCGGATGCGCTATGCAAAGGGTTAAATTCCGTTGGCGCTGATGTAACCTTCGTTGGTTTAGGCCCAACGCCGATGCTGTATTTCACGGTCAAAAACCTGAAGCTAGATGGCGGCATTATGATTACGGGTTCTCATAACCCGCCTGATTATAATGGCTTTAAAATGATGCTACAAAACGAACCTGTTTTTGGCGCCATGATCCAAGAGATCGGTCAGATCGCCGCAGACGGAGCCTTTGAAACGGGCGAAGGATCGTTAACGAAAATGGATATTCGCGCCGATTATATCGCCCGCTTGTTACAAGACCTAACAGGCAAGCGTCCGCTTAAGATCGCGTGGGATAACGGTAATGGCGCGGCAGGTGATGTTTTAAAATCACTGACTGAGCAACTGCCGGGTGAACATATTCTCCTTTACGAGGATATTGACGGCAGTTTCCCGAACCACCATCCTGATCCAACCGTGGATGCTAATCTGGTTGATTTACAAAAGACCGTGAAAGACAATCAATGCGATTTAGGTATTGCCTTTGACGGGGATGCTGACCGCATTGGCGTGGTCGATGAAAACGGCACAGTCTTACGATGCGACATCTTAATGACTATCTACGCCAAAGACGTTCTTGCCAACCATCCGGGTGGCGCGATTATTGGCGACGTGAAATGCTCGCAAGTCATGTTTGATGAAATCAACAAGCTTGGTGGGAATGCCGTTATGTGGAAAACGGGGCACTCCCTTATCAAAGACAAAATGCGTGAGCTTAACGCCCCATTAGCTGGTGAGCTTAGCGGGCATATTTTCTTTGCCGATACATATTACGGATATGATGATGCGCTCTATTGCGCTATTCGCCTGATTAATGCCGTCAGCGCTGCTGAGGGCGCACTGTCCTCTTTAACATCTGATTTACCGACCTTGCACAGTACAGCAGAGGTGCGCTTTGACGTTGATGAAGCCGAGAAATTTGATCTTGTTCCGCGCATTTACAAAAGCTTGTCAGATCAAAATCTACCCGACACGGATTTGGATGACATTGATGGTGTACGCGTATCAACGCCTGATGGCTGGTGGCTATGCCGCCCCTCCAACACACAAAGTGTTCTTGTCGCCCGCGCCGAGGCCAACAGCGCCGAAGGGTTAGAGCGATTAAAGGCCATGGCCTGCGCCGAGCTGAAAGCTATTGGATATTCTGCGGATTTTGATACAATAAGCGCTCATTAAGCAAAGGATTTCACCATGACAACACAACTTACTCCCGATATTTTGCAATTAATGGCTTCGAAAATTTGCCACGATCTGATCAGTCCGATTGGCGCCATTAATAACGGGATCGAGTTCATGGAGGATATGGGCCCTGACGCGTTCGAGGATGCAACATCCCTGATCGGACACAGCGCCGCGCAAGCTTCGGGTAAATTACAAGCATACCGCATCGCATACGGCATGGGCGGCGCGGATGGTCATATCAAGCCCGAGGACGTCAAAAAATCAATCGACGGCATGCTAGCTGGTGACGGACGTATTTCGCAAGATTGGGACGAAAAACAGCCTATGGGCATTGCCGATAACGGCGTTGAACGCTTGCCAGCATTTTGCAAAATGCTGATTTGCTCAATCTTATTAATGATCGACACCCTACCCAAGGGCGGCGTCATCCGCGTCCAATCCGAAGGCAGCACAACCACCATCACTGCCGAGGGCGAAAATGTGGCCTTCCGCGAAGGCATCTTAGAATCCCTTAACCTACAGATGGATAACGCTGATCTGGAACCTAAGCATTCTCACGCTATTTTGACGGGCTTGCTAGCTCAGCATTATGGCTATAGCTTTGACGTTGCGGACAACGAAAACAGCCTCAACTTATCTATGACTTACGCATAGGGCGTATAGTTCGGCAGAAATACATCCGTAATCACTCACCCTACACTAAAGTATAAAAATAAGCTTTTTTAACATTCTTGCGTTAACCTCATTTTGTTTACGACGTTTTTAGTGTAAACTATGGGATGTGTGTGGTGGTTTCTTTATCCACCTTACGTCTCGAACACAACGACATCAGGGGTAATCTTTCTATGGATGATCTAATTGCAGAATTCTTAACTGAAACAAATGAAGGCTTAGAAGAGCTTGATATGGATCTTGTTAATTTGGAACAACATCCAAATGACAAGGAGCTACTTGGCAAAATTTTCCGCCTTATGCATACGATCAAAGGGACATGCGGCTTCTTGGGTCTGCCCCGCCTTGAAAAAGTTGCGCACCATGCGGAAAATGTTTTGGGCCGTTTTCGTGATGGCGACCTAGAAGTTATCCCCGAATATGTCACATTAATTTTTGAATCTCTTGACCGCATTAAAGAAATCGTCGGCGGACTGGAAGAAACAGGATCAGAGCCATCAGGCGATGACAGCGCGCTGATTGCACAGCTTGACGCCGTTTACGAAGGCAAATCTGTTGCCGATGCGGAAATCCCTACCCCAGCCACCGAAGAAGCCGTAGCTGAACCCGAAGAGCCTGTTGAATCGCCTGCCCCTGCTGATGAAACCGCTACAGAAGCTGGCGATATCACCATCCCGGATTCAGGTCTTGGCGAAGGCACCGTTGGCATCGTTTCAGAGGCAGAGCTTGAAGCTGCGTTCCAAGCTGCCGAAGCCCTCCCTGTCGAAGCCCTTAAGAAAGAATTAGAAGAAAAACGCGGCCCTGAGACGCCTGCCGCAGCCAAGGAAGAACCTAAAGCCGAAAAACAAACGACGTCGAAGGCGCCAGTTTCATCACAAACGCTACGCGTAAGCGTTGACGTTTTAGAAGACTTGATGACTACGGTCAGCGAGCTTGTCTTAACACGTAATCAGTTGTTGCAGATTTTGCGCACACAAAATAACAGCGATTTCACAACGCCATTACAACGCCTGGACCAGATCGTATCCGAACTACAAGAGGGCGTGATGAAAACCCGCATGCAGCCCATTGGCAATGCATGGTCAAAACTGCCTCGGATTATTCGTGATCTTAGTATCGAATTGAATAAGAAGATTGAGCTTGAAATGCTGGGTCAGGATACAGAACTTGACCGTCAGGTTTTAGAATTCATCAAAGATCCCCTCACACACATGGTTCGTAACTCTGCCGATCACGGTATTGAAAAGCCTGAAGATCGTGAAATGATGGGTAAACCTGCAACTGGTAAAATTACCTTGAACGCCTATCACGAAGGCGGTCATATCATCATCGAAATTGTCGATGACGGTAAAGGCCTTCCGATTGATAAAATCAAAAGTAAGATTTTGGCCAACAATCTTGCAACAGAAGAAGAGCTTGCTGGCATGACCGACCAGCAAATCCAAAAATTCATCTTCAAAGCAGGTTTTTCCACAGCTGCCGAGGTTACATCCGTTTCTGGACGCGGCGTTGGTATGGACGTTGTTCGTACCAATATCGAAAAAATCGGCGGTACGGTTGACCTGAACTCTATTGAGGGCAAAGGGTCAACCTTTACAATCAAGATTCCCCTGACCCTTGCTATTGTTTCGGCATTGATTGTCGAATCTGCGGGTGAGCGCTTTGCTATTCCTCAGCTAACAGTGCGTGAGCTTGTCATGAGCTCGTCACACGGCGAGAATCAAATTGAAACTATTAACGGCGTTCCCGTGTTCCGCTTGCGTGATCGTTTATTGCCGCTGGTCTTCTTGGATGAAGTTTTAAAAATCAAAGGCCTTAACAAAGAACCTGCCAGCGATGACGAGCAAAATGAAGAGACTTCAACAGCGCCGCGCTATATTGTTGTATCACAGATCGGCGAATACCAGTTTGGCATTATCGTTGACCGCGTATTTGACACCGAAGAAATTGTTGTTAAACCCGTGTCTAAGATGTTGCGTGATATTGAAATATTCTCAGGCAACACCATTCTTGGTGATGGTAGCGTTGTCATGATTTTAGATTCTGCTGGCATTGCCCGCAGCAGTGGCGAGCTTGAAAACTTCGAGAACGCGGCGGATGCTCATAATGCAAATCTTTCCGGACAAGACAAAAAGATCCCTCTTCTTCTGTTCACAGCTGGTGATGATGCGCCGAAAGCCGTTCCTCTGTCGCTGGTTTCCCGTTTAGAAAAAATCAAAGCCGAGACGGTTGAACGTGCATCTGGTGAAATGGTTGTACAATACCGCGATCAGCTTATGACCCTTATTCCGTTTAGTAACAATGTAACCTTAAAACAGGGCGAAGAAACAAATGCCTTGGTCTTTTCCGAAGGCGGCAAAGTATTTGGTATCTTAGTTGATGAAATCATTGATATCACCGAGGCCAGCATCGATATTCAACATGAAGCCTCTCAACCGAACTTGATCGGCAGTACGGTTATTCACGACAAGACAACAGACGTTGTTGATATTGGCTATTACCTCCATAAAAATAATAAACGTACAGGCGCAATGCCGAATAAACCGTTCCAAGACGACAGCAAGGGTGCTACTGACACCAATAGTGAGAAATCTGCACCCGCTAGAAACAAAGTTTTGCTTGTTGATGACAGTCCTTTTTTCCGCAACATGTTAACACCGCTGTTAAATATTGCGGGTTATGATGTAACCTCTTTTGAAGACCCGCAGGAAGCTTTGAAAATTTGTAGCGACGGCGAACATTTCGATATCATCATCAGTGACATTGAAATGCCATCTATGAACGGATTTGAATTCGCTGAAAAAATCCGCGCTACTCCTCACCTACAAGAGATTCCTTTGCTTGCCTTATCTTCGCATGCAACGCAACAGGACATCGAACGCGGCAAAGAAGTTGGCTTTAACCAATATGTCGCTAAGTTTGATCGCGACAAACTGCTGGATACCATTTCCAACACGTTATCTACTCTAAAAACAGGAGAGGCTTGTTAATGACAAATCTAGCTCATTCCGATGATTCATCGGCTTCAAAAAATGCTGTTGAAGAAATTCTAACCGTTTATATTGCCAATCAGCAATTTGGTATTCCGTTAACACAGATACAGGACGTTATTCGCCCTCAGAATATTACACCGGTTCCCTTGTCAGCGGATCAAATTGAAGGGGCGTTGAATTTACGTGGACGCATTGTCACAGCCATTGACATCAGAAAGCGTTTAAAGCTGCCTGAGGATGATAATGCTAGCCGCATGAGCGTCGTTGTTGAACATGACGGAGAGCTATTTAGCCTGCTGATCGACAAGGTTGCTGATGTTTTACAAATTGACAAAAGTCGTTTCGACAAAGTTCCCAATACGCTAGACCCGATATGGCAAGATGTTGCCTTGGGTATTTTCCGTTTGGAAAATGAGCTCTTAATTGTTTTAGATGTTTCCAAACTTTTGGATTTAAAATAGGTTAAGATTTCCTCTGCGTATTTATTCTAATTCGTACAATATAAAAAGTAAGGTAAGTATATATGACCTCTTGTTTAATCGTTGATGATAGCCGTGTTGTTAGAAAAGTAGCGCGGAGAATTCTAGAAGACTTAGGCTTCACATGCCGTGAAGCTGAAGATGGCGTGATCGCTTGTGAAGAATGCAAAAAGAAATGCCCGATATGATTTTACTGGACTGGAATATGCCCAACATGAACGGTTTAGAATTTTTGGTTGAACTTCGCAGCATGCCTGGCGGAGACAAGTCTCAGGTTGTATTCTGCACGACTGAAAACGACATGTCGCATATCCAAAAAGCCATGCAAGCCGGCGCTAATGAATATATTATGAAACCATTTGATAGCGATATTATTTCGACCAAGCTGGTTCAAATTGGTTTAATCGACAACTAATTCAAAGGTTCTTTTTAGTGAACACACAAGTCAAAGTCATGCTGGTTGATGATTCAACCGTTATTCGCGCAGCGCTTAGAAAAACGCTGGAACGTGAAGAAAAAATAAAAATCGTTTCCTCTGTTGGAAATGGAGAGCTTGGTGTCCAACAAGCAAAATCCCGTCAGCCTGACATTGTTATTTTAGATGTTGAAATGCCGGTTATGGATGGATTGACAGCGCTTCCGAAAATTTTGGAAGTCTCCCCCAAGACCAAAGTCATTATGTTTTCAACACTAACAGCTAAGGGCGCTAATATCAGTTTAAAAGCATTCACTCTGGGCGCTGTCGAATGTCTGGTTAAGCCCTCCTCTCAGACGGGTAACGGTGATGTGCAGTCCTTTCAGGATCGCTTAATTGAACTGATTAAAACCTTGTACCCAGAACCTTTTCTTGAGCCGGCAGCACCTCCTGCTAAAACGATGGCAAAATCATCGATTGCAGCCAAGCCTTCGGTTTTTCCACCGGTATCAAATGATTACACACTCAACAAAGATCCTATGGCCTACCAAGGCAGGCCTGATTTATTAGCCATTGGCAGCTCTACCGGCGGTCCTAATGCCTTATTCGAGGTTTGCTCTCATCTGCAGGGAATTAATGTACCGATTGTCATTACGCAGCATATGCCGCCGACATTCACTAAAATTTTAGCACAGCATATCCAAGACAAAACCGGTATCACCGCTCACGAAGGTCAAGACGGCATGCGCCTTGAAAATAATACGATTTATGTTGCGCCTGGCGGTTATCACATGCTGCTAAAGCGTGACGGCGTCAATACGGTCTTAAAACTTGACGATGGCGAGCCTGTCAATTTTTGCAAACCTGCTGTTGACCCTATGTTCAAAAGCGCCGTTGATATTTATGGCTCCAAAATTTTAGGTCTAATTCTAACGGGGATGGGCAATGATGGACAGGTCGGGGGAGAAGCCATTGCTAACGCCCATGGCCGTATTATTGCTCAGGATAAAGAAACAAGCACTGTGTGGGGCATGCCCCGAGCCGTAGCCTTAGCGGGTGTATGCTCAGAAGTATTACCTCTAAACGATATCGGCCCATGGCTAAAACGACAATTTATTTGATATATAAGGCATAAAGACAATGAAATTACCTGTTTTCGACATCTACGCTAACCTTCTGAAGGACAAATCAGGGCTAAGCCTTACGCCCGACAAGTCATATTTATTGGAGTCACGTTTAGCGCCGATTGCAAAAAAGTACACTCATACCTCGGTTGAGGCTATGGGCGCTGCATTAAGTATTTCTCCGGATCCGAAGATCGTCAACGAAATTGTCGAAGCAATGACAACGAACGAGACATTCTTTTTCCGTGACACACGTCCGTTCGATATTTTCAAAACTGTTGTTATGCCCTATATGGCAGAGGCTCGCACCAACCAGCGAAAATTCCGCCTTTGGTCTGCTGCGGCGTCTAGCGGTCAGGAATGTTATTCTTTGGCTATGATCCTGAAAGAGGCTGGAGCGCCTTGGAATAGCTGGATGTTAGATATTTTGGGTACTGATATTTCTCATGATATTTTAGAACAGGCTCGAAAAGCATCATATACACAGTTCGAAGTTCAGCGCGGCCTGCCTATTCAGCTTTTGATGAATTACTTCACGCAAGAGGGCGATCGCTGGCAGCTTAGCGTGATATCATTGACATGGTTAAATATGAATATTTTAACCTACTGGATTCACCATCACGCTTTGGCACATTTGATGTCATCTTCTGCCGTAACGTTTTGATTTATTTCGACGGCCCAACCAAGACTGAGGTCTTTGCCAAGATCGCCAAACAATTAGCTCCGGATGGTTTTTTATTCTTGGGCGGCGCGGAAAGCGTATTGGGTCATACCGACGAATTTAAACCCATGCCAAACCAGCGCGGACTTTATGTTCTCAAAGACAGCCCTCACCTACAGGGTTAAGGGACACCCCACCCCCTATCCTTCACAGATTTTCCTTGTATTTTTAGGGGCTTTACCCTAAAAAGGCGGCATATTTACTTATATCTTGTTAAGAAAGGTTGCCCCCTTATGTCTGCTGTGCTTCATGCTCCCTCTTCCGTTCATAATACTGGTCTTGTGACTATACGCCGCGCTGTTTTATCTGTTTCTGATAAAGACGGCGTTTTGGATTTCGCACAAAACCTAGCGCAATTTGATGTTGAGCTACTATCAACTGGCGGGACAGCGCGCTTGTTAAAAGAGCAAGGCCTTAACGTCAAAGACGTATCCGAGCATACTGGCTTCCCCGAAATCATGGATGGCCGTGTAAAAACGTTGCACCCTAAAATTCACGGCGGTTTATTAGCGCTTCGTAACAACGACGAACATAAAAAAGCCATGGCCGAAAATGCGATTGAGCCTATTGATCTATTGGTTGTGAATTTATATCAGTTCGTAAAAACAATGCAGAGCGATGCCTCGTTTGAAACATGCATCGAAAACATTGATATTGGCGGCCCTGCGATGATCCGCGCGGCCGCGAAGAATTTCGAAAATGTTGTCGTTGTTACTAACCCTGCTGATTACGCCCGTGTCCTTGCCGATATGCAAGTTAATAACGGCGCCGTATCCTATGAGCTTCGTAAAGCTTTGGCGGCAGAGGCCTTTTCATTGACAGCGCGTTATGACAGCACTATTTCAACATGGCTAACTGGTCAGGTTGCCGATGCGCCAGCTTATCCGAACCAAATCAGCTTTGCGGGCAGCGTTAAGGAAGTTTTACGTTATGGTGAAAACCCTCACCAAAGTGCCGCGCTTTATACCGTTGACAGCAAAGTGCAGCGCCCAGGCGTTACCAACGCTGTTCAGCACCAAGGTAAAGCCCTGTCCTACAACAATCTAAACGACACAAATGCCGCGTTTGAGCTTGCGAGTGAATTTGCTGAGCCAACCGTTGCGATCATCAAGCATGCTAATCCTTGTGGCGTGGCCTCTGGCGCGAACATTGTGGACGCGTATAAAAATGCCCTTCGCTGCGATAGCGTCAGTGCGTTTGGCGGTATCATTGCTATGAACCGTCCATTGACGGCTGAGCTGGTCAACGAATTCGGCAGCTTGTTCCTAGAGGTCATCATCGCACCATCTATCGAAGATGACGCTTTAGCGCTACTATCTGCGAAGAAAAATCTGCGTGTACTTAGCACAGGCGCTATGGCTGATCCGAAAGAGCCTCGCCGTTTGATTAAGCCTGTGGCGGGTGGGTTCCTTGTTCAGGATGCCGATACGGCCTGCATTACAGCAGAAGATCTGAAAGTCGTAACAAAGCGCGAACCAACCGACCAAGAAGTCAAAGACATGCTATTCGCATTCCGCGTTGCCAAGCACGTAAAATCTAATGCGATCATCTATGCCAAAGACGGATCAACCGTCGGCATTGGCGCTGGTCAAATGAGCCGCGTTGATTCTTGCCGCATTGCAGCATGGAAAGCGGCTGAAGCAGCCAAAGCAGCAGGCTTATCTGAAAGCCTAGCGATTGGCTCTGTTGTCGCGTCTGATGCGTTTTTCCCGTTTGCTGATGGTTTGATCTCCGCCGCTGAGGCTGGCGTTACAGCGATCATTCAGCCAGGCGGCTCTATCCGTGATGAGGAAGTTATCGCCGCAGCTGATGAGCGCGGCCTTGCGATGGTTTATACTGGCATTCGTCACTTTAACCACTAAGATTTATACGCATTCAAAAAACACCCTCTGCCAACAAACAGAGGGTGTTTTTATCTAATACCTATAATAAGTCATCCTAAAGCGCGATCTAAACCTGCGGGATTTCTATTCTCAATAAACGGTCGTGTTTCATCATACTTTGTCCACCAATGGGTTGCGTGCTGCGCAGCGTATTGATGGACATTTTGCAAACGCGCTAGAGCTGACTTGCTGGGAACAGCATCAGCGGGCAAAAGACGGTTTCTATAGCCCCCACTTTTTCGCCTTTCAAGCCAAGTCTCATTTTGCTCAAAGGGATCATCTGGGTTTTCTAATGGGTTGGCTTTGGCGGCGATAGCTTGAACGGCGTGTTCATCAAACTGCATACCGGTATTTGCGATTAAATGCTCAATGACCTCTATCGCAGCGGCATTAGACAAGCCTTGATGCCGCTCATCCCCGCCCCCGACGCAATCATGCGTCCCTGGGAATGCGATTTTTTCAATTTTTGTCTCTGCATTTAGGGATTTTTCCATACGACCAACTGTTAAATCATGCTTATACAAAGGAACACTATTATAATTTAGGCGCTTTTCGTCAGCTGCAATCGCTTGTAAGGCATAGCGAACGAAACGATTCAGCCTAGGATCGTGATACTCATAACGACTATTCAAACATTTGGACAAGCGTCCGAAGTTTCTGGGGATTCCCAAAGCACCAACCGAATCCAAATCAACAATAGCTCTAATATGGGGTTGCTCAGCATTGTAGCGTTTTCTAAATTTTTCAGCGAGCTCGGATGATGGCTTATTGCGGGCGCGATAAAAATCAAAAGCAATCTCAATCATCCCATCTAAAGCGTCGAGATCAATAACACCGTTTTTGGTAAACTGGTTAATATCCAAAATACCGCAATTATACATCATGCCGCACAAGCTACGCGCCATATAGCTGCCACGGCTAAACCCGACAAAGGCATATTCACGTCCTTTGTGATGTTGCATAACAATGTCTTTGTAGATTTCTTTTTGGACACGCTCAATCGAATGACCGGTAATGAAGTTAAAAAGCTTTGTGAACGCATTCGCGCCCTGTCTCGCCATATTAAATGCACATGTCAAATAGCCATTATCATTAGCAGGCTTAAACCAGTCGCGCGTCCCAATACCAGAATAATAGGATTTTGTCTGTTGGATGCCCTGTTGATCCTGATCTGCTAACGCGTCATAAAGCAACGCAATATTAGTCGGAAAAGCTTGATCTAAGCGCTGGCCCGTGCCATCACAAAATACAGTATGAAGCTCCGACACCTCATGCGGGATCGAAGGAGGCACACAGTAACCGCGTTCATCACACGAGGATTTTCCTAAATCTTTGAAACTCATTATCACATACTATGCAAAAACAAGAGTAATTTAGCAATCACGAATATTGACGCGCCGCAATAACAACCACAGTTATTAATTAAGCGCGACGGGCAAGGACATATTCAGCCAGCTCTTTGAGCATCTCTGCGCGCGCGCCAAAGCTGTTTAAGTGCGCAACAGCTTGGCGGATCACCATATCGGCACGATCGCGGGCCTCGTCTTTACCCATGGCAGACACGAATGTCGATTTACCTGCGGCTTCGTCTTTGCCTTGCTCTTTGCCTGTGTCTTGTGGGTCAGCTTCGACGTCCAAAATATCATCCGTCACTTGGAACGCTAAGCCAAGGTCATAGGCATAGTTACGCAAAGCACGACGTTGAGGCTCACTGGCCTTACCAAGGATAGCCCCTGCTTCGCAAGCAAATGCCATCAAGCGGCCTGTTTTCATCCGTTGCAGGCGTGAAATCGTGCCTAGGTCAAATTCTTCTTCTTCGCCGATTAAATCCAGCATCTGACCGCCGACCATACCATGCGCACCGCTGGCTTTGGCAAGTTCGGCAATAAGCTCACAGCGTACGCGTGGATCTTCGTGCGTTTCGGGTGAGGCCAAAATTTCAAACGCTAAGGTTAGCAAGGCATCACCAGCTAAAATCGCTGTTGCCTCGTCATATTGCTTATGCACTGTTGGATGCCCACGACGCAAAGAGGCATCATCCATGGCTGGCAAATCGTCATGGATCAAGGAATAGCAATGCACCATTTCAATCGCCGCAGCCAAACGACGAGCGCGTGAGGTATCAACGTTAAACAATAACGCTGCTTGTACAGCCAAAAACGGGCGCAAGCGCTTACCACCGCCAAGGACGCCATAACGCATAGCATCGTATAAGACATCTTCGACCAGATCAGTTTCTGGCAACAAGCGCGTGAGGGTCCGATCTACGGCCTCGACAATTTCATCCATTGCGTCCTGTAATTTAGGGCTTGCTTGTCTGGGAGATGGCGCCATGATCGTGTTTTTCCAATTCTAAAGTAAAAGTTTAAGAAGCTGAGTCCAAAGGCTCTACCGCGACAGAGCCATCTTGGGAAATGGTAATTTTTCAACCTTTTCACGGGCTTCGCGCAATTTAGTCTCGCAATGCTTTTTCAAAGCTACGCCACGTTCATATGATGAAATTGATTGTTCCAACGGGGCCTGTCCAGTTTCAAGAGAACGCACAATGGTTTCCAGTTCTTCTAGCGCTGTTTCAAAGCTCATGTCCTGAATGGCAACGGTATCGTTCATGTTTATCCCTTGTGGCTTGACCCTTTAGATGTGGAAATCATACGTGAAAACGCCCATATTCTCAAGCCGATAAAAACGGCAAATGTAAACTTTTCTTATGCTTTATTCAGAAACCAAGCCAAGCTTTTGTTCCAAGGCGCCGCATAGCATATGCCCTATTAAGATATGCATTTCTTGAATGCGTGCGGTTGTTTGTGATGGGATTTTAATCATCGCATCACTATAGGCTGTTAATTGCCCGCCGCTTTGACCGGTAAAAGCCACGGTCTTTATGCCAATGTCACGCGCAGCCTCAAAAGCCTTGATGACATTGGCACTGTTGCCTGATGTACTCAGGCCGATGGCTAAATCTCCGGCTTTGCCCAGCGCCTGTAACTGGCGGGAGAAAATAAAATCAAACCCCATATCGTTACCACCCGCCGTCAACGCCGACGTATCGGTTGTCAAAGCAATCGCTGCGATCGGGGCGCGATCTGTTTTATAGCGCACAGTCAATTCCGTTGCCAGATGCTGCGAATCCGATGCACTGCCGCCGTTACCAAAAATAGAATCTTTCCGCCCTGTGTAATGGTCGTATAAGCTAGATCAACCAGCTGATCAAATGCAGGTTTTAGTGTTTCAGCCGTTGCCGCCATAACAGCTTTATGCTCATCGACCTCTGCCATCCATAATGTATTGCTATCCCAAGTCATTATTATGGCCTCTTATTCTGATCGGTCGGATGGGACTAAAGTATGGGCATTCGTTGGCGCGAATTTTTGCAACGCAGGGACATCAACATCGCCACTTGTTCGTGCGCGCCCTGTGGCACTGTTCAGCTTTTGTGCTTGTGCGGCTTGCATTTTTTTCTCTTTCGCGGCGAGCTTAGCGGCAATGCGCGTTTCTTTGATGAACTCGCGGTTTTCAGCCAATTGCTCATCGCTAAGCTGGAAGCCCGCCATCACAGCGAAATGCTTGCCCTTTTGCGCGGAGGGAACAGGAATGATTTGGCGGATGGTTTCAGTATAAAATCCTTCGTCACTATCATTGGGGTAAGGCATGGTAGCTGCGAAAATTTCTTTGGCCAGGATTTTACCGCCATTGTTGGTGATCGCCACAAAGAACGGGTAAGAGTATAGCGGGTCGTCGCCTTTACGCACGCGACCTTTTGGCCCTAATTTGCCGCGGAAATTTAATGTAACATCCACGCTAACGGATTGATCTTCGTACACGCAGGTGCTGGATGATTTTGTCATGGCGACGCGCGAACGTAATTGTTTTTCTGTGCGTTTTGCCAGCGGAGCGTAATCCGTTAGGAAACCTAATTCCTCGACCACGAAAGTCGCCGGACATTGTTCGTATTTGACAATGGCCTGATTCTTATCTGCGACAAGCATGGCTTGATCTTGCAGATCATGCGCAGCCATCTGCGCTGTCGTACAAGACGCCAACAAAAAAGGAAGAAGATAAATTAAATATTTCATTTTTTCCGCCGTAATGCTAATGATCGCAAGCACCCTACGAGAATATAAAACCAAAGTAAAGAACAGACGCTATGTCCATGAAAAATATGACGGTATATCTTGCCACGCCGCGCGGATTTTGCGCTGGTGTTGACCGCGCCATCCAGATTGTTGAGATGGCGCTGGAGAAATATGGCGCGCCCGTCTATGTCCGCCATGAGATCGTGCACAATAAATTCGTTGTCGATAACCTGCGCGACAAAGGCGCAATCTTTGTCGAGGAACTGGACGAGATCCCTGACGATGGACAGCCGGTTATATTCTCTGCCCATGGCGTACCGAAATCCGTTCCCAACACCGCCGAAGCACGTAACATGTTCTATATTGACGCGACCTGCCCGCTGGTGAGTAAAGTCCACCGCGAGGCCGAACGCTATTACAACCGTCAGGGCTTACAAATCATCATGATCGGTCACGCTGGCCACCCCGAAGTCATCGGCACGATGGGACAGCTGCCTGAGGGCGCTGTTAAATTAATCGAAACCGTCGAAGATGTTCAAAGCGTTGTCATTGATGACCCTGAAAAACTGGCCTATTGCACACAAACCACATTATCTCTGGATGATACCGCAGATATTGTTAAGGCTCTACAAGAGCGCTTTCCCTCTATCCAAGGCCCACATAAAGAAGATATTTGCTACGCCACAACCAACCGCCAAGAAGCCGTCAAAGCCATTGCCCCGAAAAGCGATATGGTCATTGTGTTAGGCGCACCAAATTCATCGAATTCCAACCGCTTGGTTGAGGTTGCCAAAAATTACGGCAGCCCACGCGCTATGCTGCTGCAACGCGCCACAGATCTGGACATCACCAACCTAGAGGGCGTTGAAAATCTGGGCATTTCTGCCGGAGCCTCCGCCCCCGAAATTTTAATTGATGAGCTAATTGATACGCTTAAACAGCATTACAACGTTGCCATCGAAGAAGTCGCGATCACGCGCGAAGACGTTGAGTTCAAAATTCCGCGTATTTTAAGAGCTTAATCTACTTTACTTAATGATCTTTTTCGCCATGCGCATGCGCCAATGCAACAAATTTTCACGCTTAGCCATTGCTACGACATTACCGATAATAGCCAAGCCCAGCCCGACGATAGCCTCTGGCGTCCAGTGATATCCCTCAAAAATCGTCGACAGACCCAGCGCAACAATCGGGAACAAGATCGTTGCATAAGCGGCCTTATCCGCGCCGATATTTTTCAGCAACGTCAAATATGCCGCAAACGCAATCGCTGATCCAAACACAGCCAGATAGATCAAGGACGCGGTATAGCTCACCGTCATTTCATAATGGATCGGCGCACCTGTGACGACGACGAAGACCAAGCTACACACAGCGCCGTACGCCATGCCCACTGCATTCGTTTCCAGCACTGGCATACTATCGCGCGTATTGCGCAATGATGCCATATTCCCCAACGACGCCAAATAAGCCGCAAACAAGCCATATCCAATGCCTATCAGCAAATTCTCATCAACGTGGTGCGTCGTTATTTCAGGCCAGAAGATAATAGCCACTCCAACCAAGCCTGTTAGATTCCCTAAAAGGACTTGAGCCTTTAACGGGATTTTAAAAAACACGGCCTGATTGAACGCATTCATCAATGAAATCACAGAAAACAAAACCGCCACTAGCCCTGAGGTCAAGTGATGTGTGGCCTCATAAACAAACAGGTAATTCAGCGAAAACAAAGACATGCCTTGCAACGCGATAAACATATGTTGCTTACGCGTGAATGTGATGGTTTTTATTTTTCCAGTCCCCCACAAAAACATAAATAAGGATGCGCTGGCCAAGGCAAAACGATAGAACAAAGACACCAGCGGTGAGACCTCGCCAATTTGAAACGTAATGGCAAGCCATGTTGATCCCCATACCAAAACTGTAATCGCATATAGCAGTACGTTATTCATATTATGTCCTCTTTTTACCAGCTCCGTCCCTTGAGCTTATGCTCTTTTGATTTAGGACGGCGATCTTAACCTTGATATTCCGTAATTTTTTCTTATACTCGCGCCCATGGCTGTTTACACACACATAACGCATAATGAGCTTGAAAGCTTTCTTCTGGATTACGATCTAGGCAGATTATCCTCTTTCGAAGGGATTGAGCAAGGCGTAAGTAACACCAACTATCATGTTTTTACCGATAAGGGCCGTTATATCCTCACCATTTTTGAGGAACACCGCACCCGCCGCGATAACTTACCCTACCTATTTGCTTATGCTGGTCATTTAGCAGCACAAGGCATCCCCTGCCCGCAAGCCTATTTAAACAAAGATGGACAAGCTTATGGCCTTATTCAGGGTAAGGCTGCCGCTTTGGTGAAATTCCTAAACGGGCATTCCATTCCACGCGGCAAAACCAAGACCAAATATTGCGGCGAGATCGGAAGCTTTCTAGCCCGCATGCATATAGCCGCTGAGGATTTTTCTTTGGCGTGCGATAACGATCTAGGGAAAGCCTGCTGGCGGGATCGTGCAGCACCGTTAAAATCTCAGATGGACGGGTTTGCCGCTGGATTAGACACGCTCATTTTTGACGAGCTTGATACACTAGATAAAACATGGCCCGATGCGCAAGCACACCCACAGCACGCCATGCATCTGGATTTGTTTCCTGACAATGTGTTTTTTAATGAGCGTGAAAAAGTATCCGCTATGATTGATATGTATTTTGCAGCGAATGACTTTGCGGCCTTTGATCTAGCGATTGTAGCCAATGCATGGTGTTTTTCTGATGAGATGTTCTGGCGCCGCCCGGCGTTTCGCCGCTTGATACAAAATTATGAGAAAATCCGCCCGTTAGAAGATTGGGAAATTCAATCTTTCCAAACGCTTTGCCGCGGGGCGTGTATTCGCTTTTTGCTAACGCGGTTAGAGGAATGGTTTGCTTATGACCCAGCAAAAACCACCATGAAACCTCACGACCCACAAGAATATATTAACAAACTGAAATTCCACCAAGATAACGATGTGATGGCATGGGTCAAAGGATAGAAATCTACACAGACGGCGCATGCAGCGGGAATCCTGGTCCTGGTGGCTGGGGTGTTTTGCTACGCTATGGCAACCATGAGAAAGAGCTTTGCGGCGGCGAGCTTGATACAACAAACAACCGCATGGAAATGATGGCCGTGATTGAAGCCCTAAAGGCGCTAAAAAACAATCCAGTGTCGATTTATACACCGACAGCAAATACGTGATGGAGGGCATCACAAAATGGCTGGAAGGCTGGAAAGCCAAGGGCTGGAAAACGGCTGCGAAAAAGCCCGTTAAAAATCAAGACTTATGGCAGGAAATCGATATCGTCATCAATCAGCATGATGTGACATTCCACTGGGTCAAAGGCCATGCTGGACACCCTGATAATGAACGCGCCGATTCGCTGGCACGGGCTGGCATTCCTTCGTAATTCAGCCTTCTGGCTCTTCAAAAAACGGGTTATCCACAGCGGAAACCCTTGGTCTAGCGTTTAATCTCCGACCGTTAAGGTTCTGTTAACTCTTTCGGGCAATCCTGAAGATATACGCACAGTGTTTTCGACGCGCTGTCCCCCTAACCCAAGGAGCGAACCATGCCTATTTCCCCTAGTCTATTTAGTGATAACCATATCACACTGCCGCAACGCATAGACCCCGAAGGACAAAACCATAACGGCGATGTGTGTGTACGCTTTTACGGCATCTGAGCATTGTGCGCTCTACGCATCTGGAAAGCCGCGTTTTATCCGCTATTCAATATGTTGCCGACACGATGAATTATAACGACGCCATATCAGCCGTGTTCTGGTCGATTGCGGTCTTCGAGCGCCGCGGGCGGCTTTCCCCGCTGATTTTTTGGCTTTTATCGATGACGATTTTAACAATGATGCTTTGGCGATTAATTCTTCTTATTCCGCGATCACAGAGCTAACTCAGCATTGGGTAGAGTGCGATAGCTACGACACTGGATCAGCGCCATCCCCCTATCGCAAAGGACAAGAACACACGCACTATCATAACGCGCTATAAGGTTTTCCCTCAGATCAGGAGGTTACGGGTACTGCACTCTCCACAGCCCGTCCTCCTGACAGAAAACCCCGATCGCTTGCTGAGACTGACCATAGCGATCATAAATAACTTGCAGATATTCACGGCAATAATTACCCGCATCACCATAGCCATCATTAATAACCTCAACAGATCCGGAGCTCCCTGTGTTCGGATTTCTCCAAGACAAAACCGCTCCTTTTTCAGCCTGATGTGCTTCGTTATTCGTACCATCTAGCAAAGATAAATCTTGCAGGCTCAATGAGTGTACTAAACGCGTTTGTATGAGCGGTGCAAAGACAATATTAGCAGCAGGCCCATATAAAGGCCCCTCACCTACGCCGCGATATGGACGGTGGTGATAACGATCCTGACGGTTCTCGTTCATCGTCTGACATCCGGTTAGCACAAACACCATCAGACCTGTGATTAGAATGGAACGCAGCTTATCCATGACTTGCCTTTTTCATTACAAAAACTAATATTCAAAACAGACTTGAGTATAAAAGGCTTATTTCACTAAGAACAGGAAAACCCTATGTCAAATCAGGTTTTTACACAATTTGGTCACGATCCTCTCGCCCTTTTCACGACATGGATGGACGAAGCACGCGACAGCGAGGTTAACGACCCCGAAGCCATTTGCCTAGCCACAGCAGATAAAGACGGACGTCCATCGGCGCGCATGGTTTTGCTAAAAGGAATCAGTGAGGCTGGCTTTAAATTCCACACCAATATCAACAGTCAAAAAGGACAAGATATGCTGGCTAATCCGCACGTGTCTTTTTGCCTGTACTGGAAGTCAACGCGCAAGCAAATTCGTGTCAGCGGGCAAGTTTGCTCCGTTCCTGACAGCGAATCAGATGAATATTTCACAACGCGCCCGCGCGCCCGTGCTGTGGGGGCTTGGGCTTCGCAGCAATCGCAGCCCTTTGAGCATGAAGAAGACCTTGCCAAGGCTGTTGCCTTTTACGATGACGAATTCAAAGAGACAGATACCATTCCCCGCCCCGATTACTGGAAGGGATTTTTAATCATTCCTGACAGTATCGAATTTTGGATCGGCAACGAAGACCGCCTGCATACACGCTTTATCTACCGTAAGGATGACAAAGGCGCATGGGATGCGGGCTGGCTATACCCATAAAATAAAAAAGGAGTTCTAATATGTCTGCAAAAAAGAAATCACAAGACAGCACTCAAATGAATTTTTCCGCTGACGTTTCGCGCTTATTGGATATTGTGGCGAACGCGCTTTACTCCAACCGCGATGTTTTCCTGCGCGAGCTTATCTCCAACGCGGCTGATGCCTGTGATCGCTTGCGATATGAAGCGATCCAAAACCCTGACCTGACCAAAGACAATACCGATTTCCGCATTCATATCTATACAGACACCAACGCCCGCACGCTTACAATCGTTGATAACGGGATCGGTATGAGCCGTGAGGAGCTTATCGATCATTTGGGCACTATTGCCAAATCAGGCACAGGCGCGCTGATGGAGCAAATGAAAAACGCATCCAAAGATGACGCTGATCCACTAAAATTGATCGGACAATTTGGCGTTGGCTTTTACGCCAGTTACATGGTTGCAACGCATGTCGATGTGACCTCTCGCCGCGCCGGAGACAACGACATCAACACATGGTCATCGGATGGGGCCAGCGGCTTTACCGTTGACACCGCCTTAGCCGAGGACGCCGCTAAACTGGATGGAGAGCGCGGCACAGCCATTACGCTCCACCTGAAAGATGACGAGGGCGCGGACTTCCTGCTGGATGAAAAGCTGAAACAAACCATTCAACAATATTCCGATCATATCGACGTTAAAATATTCCTGAACACGCCTGCCGACACCGCCAAAGGCGAAGGACAACCATCCAACAGTGCCAGCGCCATTTGGAAGCGCCAAAAAGCGACATCACGGATGAGCAATACACAGAATTTTACCGCCAGCTTACCCACGGTTTTGATGAACCTGTTGTTACCTCGCACTGGCATGCCGAGGGGACAATGGCGTATAGCGCCCTCCTGTTCATTCCAACTATGCGGCCCTGGGATTTGTATGAGCCCTCACGCAGTGGCAGTGTGAAGCTGTATGTACGGCGGGTTTTTATCTCTGACAACATGCAGGATTTAATGTATCCATGGCTACGTTTTGTACGCGGCGTGATCGATAGCGAAGATCTACCGCTAAATATCAGCCGTGAGAATTTACAGCACAATCCAATCTTGCATAAAATCCGCACCAGCGTGACCAACCGCATCCTCAAAGATCTGGCTAAGCTTGCGAAAAAAGATGAAGCCGCTTTCCTGACTTTTTGGGGGCAGTTCGGCGCAGCGCTGAAAGAAGGGCTTTATGATGCTTATGCACACCGCGAAGACATCTTCAAAATCTGCCTCTTTTTCTCCAGCCATGATGACGGTGAAAAGTACACGAGTTTGGATGATTATATTGCCCGTATGAAAGACAGCCAAAAAGACATCTATTACATTAGCGGAGAAAATGCGGAAACGCTGAAAAATTCTCCTCAGATCGAAGGGTTCAAAGCCAAAGGGTATGAAGTCCTGTTCTTTACCGATACGATTGATGAATTTTGGTTGCAGCAAGTATCCGATTATCAAGGCAAAAGCTTTAAGTCCGTCACGCAGGGCGATATTGATTTGAACGACCAGTCAGAATCTGATGACGCAACATCCAAGTCCGAGAACGACGCCGACACTGATAAATTCGCAACACTACTTGGCCAGTTCAAAGATACACTTGGTGACGAGGTCTCCGATGTACGGCTATCAAAACGCTTGACCGATTCGCCTGTTTGCCTGGTCGCTGCTGCCGATGCACCCGATATGCATCTCGAGCGTGTCTTGAAAGTCCAGCAAAACTATACCGGCAACCACAAACCCGTGCTAGAGATTAACCCCAAGCATGCCGTGTTTGAAAAACTGCTAAGCGCGCCCGAAGGTACCATTGCGGATGCGGCCTTGCTCTTAATGGATCAGGCACTGATTATCCAAGGAGAACCCTTGAAAAATCCAACGGATTTCGCACGTCGGATGAGTAAGTTAATGGTTGATGTGTTGTAAAAGATATTAGCCGCTAACGCAGGATGAGCCATCAAAATAGCAGCCCGGCGCCAGACAAACGCCGTCTATTTTCGTTTTTTCGTCAGCGTCAAAGACGGCACCTGTATTGCCGCTAGCCACTTTAACTTTGTTATATTTGACCTCTATCCCGCTGATAAAAACAGCGCTACTGCCGCAATTGCCTGCGGTATTAAGCTCTCGCTGCATGTCCACGTCATCCAGCCCGCCAGCATCAACAGCCCGCGGCACAGGATCCACAAAAACAACGCCAGAAGCATTATTCCAGCCGTTATTACGCGCAGAGCTTGAACAATTCGGGCGGATCTCTCCGGCGACTAAATCTTCGAATTTGGGGAAAATTTTGGTTTTATCAGCATCGGTGCAGCGCATAGCCTCAGTCACCGTATCCATCGTTTCACATGTTAAGGACGCGCTACTGAAAAAAGAATCAATCCGCCCGGCAATATCCTCGGAAAAGATTTTGATATCTTTGGCTTGATCCACAGAATCAGAAATACAGGAATAACGCAGTACACCATCAGGTTTTAAAATCAAGGTTTCAGCGACTTCGGTCTCGCGTTGAGCTTCCATCCATGCACGGCTGCGCATAAGGTCTTGAAAATCAACATCGCATGTTTCCGGCACAGCCTGCGCCCACGCCGTTGTTACAGCGCAGCACAAAAGCATGCCAATCAAGAAAAAGCGGCTCACACACGTCATAAGCAGTATTATATCATAGCTTATGATTGTACGGCTAGTATTACGAAGAATGGTTTTTATCAATTAGGCTGTGCATCTATCACGGCTGGTGATGTTTCTTCGGCTATATCAGGTTCAGCCAAACGTTCCATTTCATCAAAACCACCTATAAGCAGACGGCACAATGGACTGCGAGCAGCGCTATCTGCTGCTGCCAATTTGACGACACGAATAAACTGAGCACGCAATGTATCATCCTCGCTCATAACCTCATTGTTCTTCCGCCTATTCCCTAAATCCTCGTAATAATCCACGACCTGAGCGAAGCTATGCTTCATATTTTCTTGCACGTCCCGAGGCAAATCACTTTGTTTCCGGTCCCCGACAACAACATAACGACAATTTTCACCTATACGCCCCAATAACAAAGGCAAGTCGGCAGCGTTTTGGGCTTCATCGATCACGACCACTGCATTTTTAAACGTAAGACCGCGCGCATAAGCCACTGGTAGAATTTGAATAAGGCGCCTCCTCTTGTTGTTTTTGTAGTCATCGTGCCCCATGACCTCTATCAAATTCTCAACCAAAGGCGCCATATAGCCCGCGATTTTCTCTTCCCCGTTCCCTGGGACAGCGGCCATTGTCTCACCCCCAGCATCAAATGCCGGGCGTAGCAGGATAATGCGCTCAACATCATCTCTATCCATTAGCTCTGCCGTTGCTTTGGCGACGGCTAGAAATGTTTTACCGGACCCCGCCGGCCCATCGACAAGAACGACAGAAGCATGCGGATCATTCAATTCTGAAATCAGATGTCTTTGCCCGTCAGTTTTTCCTGATATAAGCTTAGAGCCTATTAAAATATTTTCTTCAGGATTATAAGCACCTTGGGCTTCAATAATAGCTTGTTGTTCCGCTTCTTTTTTCTGATTCCCAGCCGCACGCCGTTCTAACGCCGTAGAGAAAATGCCTTGTAACTGCTCTGGCTCTTTACTGTTGGAGCTGACAATTGTAATCTGCACGTCGGAGTTATCTGAAGGACAAAAGGTAACGGAATGCGTTTCATTTCTTCTTTTTGTCTCCCGTACTTTATCTAATTCCTCGGAGACAAAATCTAAAACATCATCCAGAGATACTTTTCTTAAATCACCCGCCTCAGAATACTGAGCTAGAGCCTCTTTTAATTTACCAAAAACAGGCTTACATAAATCAACATCTCTTAGTTTTATGTTCCTGGATATTGTTACTTTTAATACATCTTGGTTCTGTGAATTCTCAGTTGGGACTTGCAGATTCAATCGAAGATTATCGTTGCCATTAATATTAAAAGCACCTTGAATTTCCTGAAGTAATCGCTGTTTGTCTTGTTCAAATAAATCTTTGAATTGAATGGGAAATTCATATGCGCGTGGATGCTCCGCCATATCTAAAAAGCTCTCTGTTCTATTTATTATTTATAATAATTACAAATAGACTTAAAGAAAGATTGTCATTGTGTCAAAGCTTTTTCATAAAACAATACTGTAATTTTCGAATAAAATATTACAAAAGACGCTGATAGTGGCGATCAACCATGTCGTTGATATCGTGATCTGAAAAATCAAAGCTACGAGCGATTTCTTCGATGACGGATTGGCGAATAAGCGCAAATAAATCATCACAGCTTTCGCACCACATATCTAAAATCGGACGACGATAGATAAATAATGTGCTGCTGTCTTTGGAATTTTTGCGCTCGACACCGGGGTAAAGCTCTTTACCGCTACGGTAGAAAACAAGCAAATCAAAAGCATTATCCAGATCAAGTTCTTGTTCAGTCGCTTCATCGGGAAATTCGTCGATTTCCAAAACCAGCTTGTCTGTATATCCGATGAGTTCATCAGGCAGGGTATTGACGACCTCAGCGACGATCACGCGAAGATCTTCGATCGTCGGCGGCGTAGCAAAATTCATGACGATATGCTGCGCAGTCATTATGCGGCCTGTCCTTATAGTTCTTTGATTCGTATATGTGATTATAATACGGCGCTTCGCCGACCAGTACAATCAATCTTATACCAATAATACACAGCCTCGTACCAGGCTGCGGTTTTGACAGGCCTTATCCGCAGCAAACACGCACGCATTCATATCAAAAAATCTGAAAAAAGTTTGCATCTTTGACTTTGGACTCGGTATACTAAAACTATAAGGGGTTGAAATATGGATATACCAGTCACCATAGCTACTGAAGCAGCGATTACGCGACAAAATGTTGCGCTTTCGGTCATCAAACAAAGTGCTGACCAAGCGCAGGCTGTAGCCGATCTTGTTGCGGAAGCCGCTCAAACTGCTCCGGTTAGTGGATCACGTGGTGTTAATGTGAATATCTCGGCTTAGCAAAGCCACAATCGCCCTGAAATAAAGAACGCCGGCTCAAATGCCGGCGTTTTTGTGTCTATAATCCAAGATCAAAATTTATGATGTCTGGCTTTGCTCTGTCGCTGGGGAAGAGTGATGCAAAACAATTTTTCCCTCTGCATCAAAAGCAAAGGTCGCATCTGCGCGCAAGTAGCGGCGCTCCCCTGTAATGGCATCATCCCAAACAAAGGTATAATCAGCGGCGTATAGGCCCTCTGCCTGTTTGCGGATATTTTCCCACTGCACATGCAGGTTCTTTTTGCCTTGGGAGAGGAATTCAAAATAATCTTCGATCACGCGGCCTTCGCCTTCGAAATCGACCTGAGGATCATCCTTGATAACGAATCCTTTGTACAAAGTGCCTTTTAACACGCCGTTATCCGCATAGCGTTCGACGACGCTGCTAATATCACCGCTGGAAACAGAATTAGACCATTCTTGGAGGAAAAGAGGAATACGATCGAGACGTGCCATGTGAGTGCTCCTATTGCTATACAATATTAAAGTTCACGATTCATAGTAAATCCATTTTGCTGGGCTGGCAATGCATTTTCATGACAACAAGCACTGCACCCTGATCATCGTGTACTAATTCCGTTGTATAAGGTTTTAAAGCCTCTTGATCTGCTACAGATATTTGAATCAGACAAGGTTGACCCTGTGTATTAAAAGCCAAGGTCACATCTTCTCGTATTAATGACTCTCCTCCTGTTGCAGGATCCCGCCATGTTACAGTGCGATCCCCGCAACATACGTTCGAAGACACTTGTTCAAATGTATGCCAGCTTATATCGCTTTGATCGGAAAGATCAGTGCTGAGCGTCGAGGATGCCGCATCCCCTCCCATTTCATTATCTGGCGTAACCGATGAATGATGCAGGATAATTTTACCGTCTTCATCAGAGACAAAAGAAGCATCGGCTTGCAGGATTTTTTCTTCTCCTGTTTCTTGATCATTCCAAACAAAGCTATAATCAACTTTAAACGTGTTCGGAGCGACTTCTTTAACGTCATTCCATTCAACATGAAGATTATCTTTACCGCGAGCAAGTTCATTGAAGTAATCCCTCATAACACGGCCATGCCCTTGATAATCTACGTCAGGATCATTTTTTGCGACAAACCCCTTAAACAGGGTTCCGCACAAACGGGAATTTTCAGCATAGTGTTCAAGGATTTTTTCGACATCGCCACTGGCGACAGCATCGCTCCAGGCTTTTAAGAGAGGAGAAACTTTTGCTAGATCAGCATCGGTTTTTGGTTTTGCGAGCGCCCCCATAAGAACGGCTCCTTTTACTCAATTTATTCTTAAGAAAAGGGATACCCCTGTTTGCCACAGAGATCAAATACTTTCTTATAAATCATTGATATAAAAAGAAAATTAGGCTGCAATTTCTTGAAGCATATGATTCGTACGCCACATTTCTTCCAGCGCACCGACAAGTTCACGGATGTCATTTTCACTATGCGCAGCTGTCGCAGTTAGGCGCATGCGCTCTGTCCCGCGTGGCACGGTTGGGTAATTGATTGGCTGCACGTAAATATCGTACTCATCCATCAAGATATCAGTCACCATGCGGCAGCATGTTGGCTCCCCCACGATCAAAGGAACAATGTGTGATCCACCATCCATAAAGCGCAATCCCGCATCGTTCAAAAGTCCTTTAAACAATTTAGCATTTTTACGCATGATCTCGCGCTCAATTTGAGAGACCTTTAGATGTTCAACAGCGGCGCGTGCAGCGGCTAAAACAGCTGGCGGCAAGCTGGTTGTAAAGATAAATCCACCCGCAAAAGAGCGAATCGCATCAATCATAGCGGATGTCCCCGTTACAAAACCGCCCATCGCGCCGTAACCTTTACCGAATGTGCCTTCGATAATATCAATGCGATCCATCAGGCCTAATTGTTCAGCAACACCAGCGCCGCGCGGGCCATAGACACCGACAGCGTGGACTTCGTCCAGATACGTCATTGCATTATATTTATCCGCTAAGTCGCAAATTGCTTCGATCGGGCCGAAATCTCCGTCCATAGAATATAGCGATTCGAAAGCGATAATTTTCGGACGGTTAATGTCGACGGTTTTCAGCAAAGATTCTAAATGCTCAACATCGTTATGACGGAAGATAAATTTCTCAGAATTTGCACCACGAATGCCGTGGATCATCGAGCATGATTGGCCGAATCAGAAAAGATCGCACAATTAGGCATCAATTTACCCAGCGTGCTCAGCGCGCCTTCGTTGGCAACATAACCTGATGACATAACCAAACCGGCCTCTTTGCCGTGCAAATCAGCAACGCTTTCTTCAAGCTCAATATGGTAACGCATCGTGCCAGAAATATTCCGCGTCCCCCCTGCTCCTGCGCCGGAGCGTTCTAACGCTTCACGCGCAGCGGCAATAACGGTCGGGTGCTGCCCCATGCCCAGATAATCATTACTGCACCAAACGGTGACTTCCTTGGTGCCGCCTTCGGGTTTGTGATAAAGAGCTTTAGGGAATTGACCTACAATGCGTTCCATCGTGGCAAAGGTACGATAACGCCCTTCGGTCTTGATATCATCGATACAGGATTGGAAATGCTGATTGTAGTTAAATGCCATGGGATTAGGGCCCTTTTCATATGAACACAGTTTTTTCTAGCCTTATTCTACGTAAGGGTGCAAGCAAAAAACATTGATTTAAGTCAAAAAGGCCTTTATTATCAGCTACTTGAGAACCATTCTCAATTAACAAGGTGCCCTCTTTATGACACGCCCAGCTGTGCGGCCTCTAGTTTTTGTAGCGCGTCGCGCAGCTCGGCAGCTTTTTCAAAATCAAGATCTGCCGCGGCTTTTAGCATATCTTTCTTCATACGTTCCAGCGTTTTATTTAACTTTTTATCGTCTGCCAGCAATTCTGCGGTTTGAATATCAGCCTGATACCCGCCTGTTTTTGATTGCTTGGCGGTGCGTTTATGGGCGTATTCATTGCCGCTTTCCTCCAGCACTTTATCCAAAGCGCTTTCGATGTTTTTACGTACGGTTTGCGGGGTAATTCCATGAGCCTTGTTATAGACTTGCTGCTTTTCACGGCGGCGGTTGGTTTCATCAATCGCGTATTTCATGCTGTCGGTTATTTTATCAGCGTATAAAATGGCCTTCCCGTCGACGTTACGCGCCGCGCGACCAATTGTTTGGATCAATGATGTGCGCGAGCGTAAGAAGCCCTCTTTATCCGCATCCAAAATCATCACGCGTTTACATTCGGGGATGTCCAGTCCCTCGCGCAGCAGGTTAATCCCAACCAGCACATCAAACACACCGCGGCGTAGATCCTGCATCAGCTCAATACGTTCCAGCGTATCCACGTCAGAGTGGATATAACGCACTTGAATGCCCGCATCATTTAGATATTCAGTTAGATCCTCTGCCATTTTCTTGGTCAGGGTTGTAACCAGCATGCGCCCGCCCTCGGCGATGATCGTGCGCGCTTCGTGCATGAGGTCGTCAACTTGGTATTGGGTCGGACGAATTTCAATTTCAGGGTCTAATAAACCTGTCGGACGCACGACTTGCTCGGCAAACTCACCGTCGGTTTGCTCAAGCTCCCACGGCCCGGGGGTGGCTGAGACAAACACCGTTTGCCCGCGAAAATCATTCCACTCATCAAATTGCAAAGGACGGTTATCAATCGCGGCTGGCACGCGGAAGCCATGCTCAACCAAGGTCGTTTTCCGCTGGCGGTCACCATTATACATGGCGCGCAATTGCGGCAACATCACATGGCTCTCATCCAAAAACGTAATCGCATCTTTGGGCATATATTCGATCAAGGTTGGCGGCGGCTCCCCCGGAGCGCGCCCCGTCAGATAGCGCGAGTAATTTTCAATCCCCTTACAGCTGCCCGTAGCGGTAAGCATTTCCAGATCAAATTCCGTGCGCTGTTGCAGGCGCTGAGCCTCTAGCAATTTATTATTCTTATGAAAGTAATCAAGACGCTCTTTCAGGTCGCGTTTTATATTGATAATCGCCTGCTGAATGGTTGGCCCTGGTGTGATGTAGTGCGAGTTCGCAAAGATTCGCACAGCCTTCAGGCGGTCAAATTTCTCACCCGTTAGCGGGTCGAATTCTGTTATCGTCTCGATCTCATCCCCGAACATAGAAATCCGCCATGCGCGATCATCCATGTGCGCGGGAAAGATTTCTACTACGTCACCACGTACACGGAACGTGCCACGTTCAAACGCGATGTCATTACGGATATATTGCAGTTCCACGAATTTAGCGATGATATCCTGACGATCGATAATTTGCCCTTCTTTCAGACCGAAAACCATCGTCATATAGTCTTCTTTCGACCCGATACCGTAGATACACGACACAGAGGCTACGATGATGCAGTCTTTGCGTTCGAACAGCGTCCGCGTTGCCGCGTGGCGCATGCGATCGATTTGCTCATTGATTGAAGAATCTTTTTCGATGAACGTATCGCTTTTCGGGACATACGCTTCTGGCTGGTAGTAATCATAGTAACTAACGAAATATTCAACGGCGTTATCAGGGAAGAAAGATTTAAACTCCCCGTATAGCTGCGCTGCAAGCGTTTTATTGGGCGCTAGTATCAGGGCAGGACGCTGTGTGCGCTCGATCACTTGCGCCATAGTAAAGGTCTTACCCGTACCGGTTGCCCCCAGCAAAACCTGATCAACCTCGCCTTGATTAATGCCCTCAACCAGTTTGGCTATGGCTTCGGGTTGATCGCCCGCTGGCTGGAACTCAGACGCGACTCGAAACGGCTTTGACTGATCAAAAGCCGCATCATCGTCGTTTCGTTGAAAATCCATACCCGCTAATTCGCTCATGCTTTATAGATATAAGGCATGCGTTACGAATGACAAAGGTTTATTTTCCGCTGATTTTAAGCAGCCATATCCAGTGTTCTTACCGGAGGCTGATACTCAAGCGTTGGCTCATCCGTGCCGCTGACACCATTAAATGCATCTGCATAATTATCATCATTAGCTGCTGCCAATAATGATGGCTGAGATTCTTGATTAAACTGATCCGTCCAATCCGAATCATTTGCCGCACCAGTGCTGTATGATGGTCTGGATGCCGTAATGTTGGTGACCGTTGCGTCTGTCCCAACCATTTTTTGGATATCATCTTTTGATAATGTGTGTGTTGTCACTGCTGGTTTTGCAGCTTCACCTGTAAAGATTTCTTTCAAGAAAGCCAAAAAGCCTGTTTCTTGATTTGAAGTTGTCTCAACTTGAACTGTACCATCTTTTAACCCCGATGGCCCTGGTCTTGCGTTAGACATTATATAAAAAAAGTAAGTCCTTTCTTTTAGTTTAAATAAATAACTATGTGTCTAACCATAGAGCCTGCTCCGCCAAAATCAACCCCGTAGCCAAAATAAAAAAGGAAGACATGAACAATGCTCATGCCTTCCTACTAGATATTTAATCTATTTAATCGCTTGTGCCTCTTATAGCATTTGTTTATTGCGCTCTATTTCATCTTTGATAAAGAGCTTGCGACGTTTGAGCATTTTTAATTCAAAATCCGCTCCATCGGAGCCACCACTCCTGTACCCCTTTAAATGTTCCTCTAATTCCCGGTGTTTGTTTTCAAGACTTACGATATGCGCTTCGCGTGAGCGCGCAGATACACCATTAGGCATCGGGTAGACCTCCATAGTAGACAGTTATATTTTAGATGTTCTTTTATTATAACGAATACATGGATATTTTTCAAAATTTACAAAGCAACTGCACACCTGCGAATTCTCGTTTTTACACGATATTAAAATTCGATCCGTGTTGTTTTAAATATAAAACCTCTTCCTTGCTGCTTTCCCGTCCTAAAATAGCGTTACGCTGGGGAAAGCGGCCAAACTGTTCAATGGCCTTATAACGTTCCTGCGCGGCGCGGTAAGCCATGGGATTTTCATGCGCGATCCCTTCGCACAAATCCAGATTACGCTTTTGATCGGCTATTTTTTCGCTACGCCCGAACGGAAGATATAAAAAAACACGCTGTTCATGGGGCAAGCGTTGGTCAAAGCCCTGCTTAACCGCGTGGTTTGCCACAGCTAAGGCATCAGGATCGGTTAGAAACATCCGCGGCGTATCACGAAACATGTGCCGAGGAAATTCGCTCCATAGCAAGCACAGGGCAAGAGCGCCCTCTGCCGACTGGCTCCATGCGTCACTTAGGCCTTCACCGCTCATATCATAAGCGAGCAAAAAACGGTCAATAATATCCCGATCAAACGCACGGTCTTGCGTGAACCATTGCTGCGCAGAGCTTTCAACAAACCAAAAATTTAAAATCTCCTGCTTGGTATCGCGCACCTTTGACGGCTCCTGTGTTAAAAGAATCACTTTCTCTACTATAGCAAATTTAGCCCAAAGAAAAACCTTGCCCCAAGTTACTAAGGCAAGGTTTTAAATGTCTATCATGCGGTCAGTGATTAATGCACATCCGCCCAGATCTTTTTCTTATAAGCGTACATAACGCCCGCAAAGATCAACAGGAACAAAACGACCTTCACACCTGTGCGTTTACGTTCGACCATGTAAGGGTCAGCTGCCCATGTCAGGAAGTTCACAACGTCATGCGCGTATTGTTCCAATGTTTCAGGGCTGCCATCTTCGTAAGACACCTGACCATCAGCCAAAGGCGGAGCCATAGAAATCACGTGACCCGGGAAGTATTTGTTCCAATGCTTGCCTTCTGGCACTTCGTGGCCGTGCTCAGGCGCTTCAAAGCCTGTTAGCAAAGCAAACACATAGTCTGGGCCATGATGGCGCGCTTTGGTAATCAAAGACAAATCCGGAGGCACAGCACCATTTGCAGCGGCAGCGGCTTGCTTATTCGGATACGGGCTTGGGAAACGGTCGCTTGGGCGTCCAGCACGTTCAAACATTTCACCTTCGCCGTCAGGGCCGTCTATCACAGTATATTCAGATGCGATCGCTTTAAGCTGACCTTCTTCATATCCCAAGGCTTCCAAGTTGCGGAAGTAAACACGCTTTAAGCCATGACAGCCCGAGCATACTTCGCGGTAAACTTTCAAACCGCGCTGCATAGATGCCTGGTCAAAGGTTCCGGTAATACCAGAAAAATGCCAATGCTGATGAGGAAGTTCTTCCCCGCCGCTAGAGGCCATGCTTGGCCCCGATAGCAATGTCAGCGCTAATGTCAGTAATGCAAATTTTTTCATTGTTATTTTGCCTCCGCTTTTTTCGCTGATGATTTCTTACCCATCACAGCTTCGTGGATACTTGGTGGAAGTTCACGGCCTTTTTCGTACTTATTCAACAACGGAAGAAGCACAAGGAAGAAACCATAATAATAGCCAGTTGCCAACAAACCAAATACGCTAAGTGGCTGGTTGAACAAGGTTGCGTCAGCAGGTTGAGATCCTACATATCCAAGGAAGATAAAGTTCAACAAGAACACAATCACACCCACGCGGAACAACGGACGGTAACGCGCGCTGCGGATTGGATGCTTATCCAAGAACGGTAAAGCAAACAACAACGCAATCGAACCGAACATCACCAAGACACCGCCTAGTTTTGCTTCAATCAAAATCAGGTGTGTAAATGGAATGCTGATATCGAATGTAATCGCACGCAGCATCGCATAAAACGGCAAGAAATACCATTCAGGCACGATATGCGCAGGTGTCACAAGCGGATCTGCCGGTATGTAGTTATCTGAGTGCCCTAAGCTATCTGGTGCGAAGAATACAAACGTCGCATACAAAGCCAAGAACAACAACACGCCAAAGCTATCTTTCATCGTAAAATACGGATGAAATGGCAATGTATCTTTCTTAGTTTTAGGCTCAATCCCTGCAGGATTATTCGACCCTGTGATGTGCAAAGCCCAAACATGGATAAACACAACAGCAAAAATCACAAACGGCATCAGGTAATGCAACGCAAAGAAACGGTTCAATGTTGGGTTATCAACCGAAAAACCGCCCCATAGTAACGTCACGATAGCTTCACCAACGACAGGAATAGCCGAGAATAAGTTCGTAATAACGGTCGCGCCCCAGTAGCTCATCTGCCCCCAAGGAAGCACATATCCCATGAACGCGGTGGCCATCATTAACAAGAAGATCAAAACACCGATGATCCACAACAATTCGCGAGGCTGCTTATATGATCCATAATACAGGCCGCGATACATGTGGATGTAAACGCCGATAAAGAAGAATGACGCGCCGTTTGCGTGCATATAACGCAGCAACCAACCACCATTCACATCACGCATAATGCGTTCAACGCTATCAAATGCGCCTGCTGTGCTTGGGTTATAGCTCATCGCCAGGAAGATCCCTGTCAAAATCATTGTGACAAGCATCACCATCGCAATGGCGCCAAAGTTCCAAAAATAGTTAAAGTTCTTAGGCGTTGGAAATACGCCATATTCCTTATTCAGCAACGTAAAGATTGGAAGACGTGAATCGATCCATTCTACAGCTGGATTTTCAAACGGTGTACGGTTTTCTGATCCCATAATGTAAGCTCTTTCTATCCGATTTTAATCAATGTATCACTGGCAAATGCATACGGAGGCACGGCCAAGTTTTTAGGCGCGGGGCCTTTGCGAATACGGCCAGATGAATCATAGTGTGATCCGTGGCATGGGCAGAACCATCCATCGTAATCGCCGCGGCTTCGCCTGATTTTTGTCCGCCAGGAACACAGCCTAAATGCGTACAAATCCCGACCAAAACCAACCATTCAGCTTTTTGAACGCGTTCTTTATCGGCCTGTGGGTCGCGCAGTTTAGCGACGTCGACATCTTTGGCTTCTTCGATTTCTTTGGCCGTGCGGTGGCGAATAAATACCGGCTTACCGCGCCACATGACTGTAATTGACTGTCCGACTTCGACGGAGGATATATCAACCTCGGTCGAGGATAATGCCAATGTATCTTTGGCGGGGTTCATTGAATTAATGAACGGCCACGCAACAGATCCTGCCCCAACCGCGCCAAAAGAGGCCGCAGTCATGGCTAAAAAATCGCGACGAGAAGCATCTTTTGCTTTCGCAGCTTTGCTTGTTGTTTTTTTCTCTGCCATATCTCTATTTCTAAAATTATTGATTGGAAAATTTAGTTATCCCTAGATCACTACCCTTTTATGGCGCATCGATCAAGTCTAAGTCGCACTTAAATAACAATTTTTCCGCCCCTATACGCGTATTGATTTTCATTCTCATTTGCGATCAGCCGCTATCGATATTTTTATCGGGATTATCTGACAGACGATCTAGGCGTTTATTGTCACGCATGTTAGATTTACCCTGTTATGTTGAATCTTGTCCTTTTCCAGCCCGATATAGCCCAAAATGTGGGTGCGCTTATGCGTTTATGCGCATGCTTGGACATTCACCTGCATGTAGTGGAGCCTTGTGGCTTTCCGTGGAACAGACGCAAAATTCAACAAGCGGGCATGGATTACATCGATCATGTCGCCCTGACCCGCCATGACAGCTGGGAGGCCTTTACCCAGACCGTGCAAAACGGTCGTTTGATCCTGATGACGACCAAAGGCGCGCAACCTTATACGGATTTTACTTTTGAAGACGGCGATTATCTGATTGCGGGCAGCGAAAGTAGCGGTGCGCCCGATTACGTTCACGATCGATCCGATGCACGGCTACTTATTCCGATGCATGGCACGATGCGCTCACTTAATATCGCAACCGCCTGCGCGATGATCGCGGGCGAAGCGTTACGGCAAACTCACTATTAACCTTTTAAACTTTGGGAAGACCATGGGAACACAAATTAGAAAAGACAAAGCTTATAACTGGTTTAGCGACCTACGGACGAAAATATGCAAATCGTTTGAAGATATCGAAAACGAGCTTAGCGGCGGAAATTTAGCTCACGAAGCCGCGGGAAGTTTTGAAATCACCCCCTGGACGCGAGCAAAGACCGAACAACCCAATGCCAGTGGATCGGTCCTCAATGGCGGCGGAGAAACGGCAATCATGCGCGGGCGCGTTTTTGAAAAAGTCGGCGTTAATATTTCCTGTGTACATGGAAAATTTTCTCCTGAATTTGCGGAAAACATCCCAGGCGCAGCGGATAATGATGGCGAATTTTGGGCTGCCGGCATTTCACTGGTTGCGCATATGCAATCACCTTTGGTTCCTGCCGTTCACATGAACACCCGCATGATTAGTACCTCAAAAACATGGTTTGGTGGCGGCGCTGATCTAACGCCCATGTACGAAAATAAAAGCGATACCTTCACGTTCCACAAAGCGCTAGAGGAATGCGGGCAGCGTCATGATCCTCATTATTATAAAGAGCATAAAGAATGGTGTGACCGGTATTTTTATCTACCACATCGCGACGAAGCGCGCGGGGTTGGGGGCATTTTTTATGATTATCTGGATACAGGCAAATGGGAAAAAGACTTTGCTTATACAAAAGATGTCGGCACAACATTTCTAAAAACCTATCCTGAGATTGTCCGCCGCCGCATGAATGAACGATGGACCGAAGATCAACGCGAGCATCAGCTTATTAAGCGCGGACGTTATGTTGAATTTAACTTGCTTTACGATCGTGGTACGACTTTTGGTTTAAAGACTGGCGGCAATACAGAGGCGATTTTGATGTCGATGCCTCCCGTTGTTAAATGGCCTTAGTCAGGATTGCTAAAGCCCGCTTTCACCCATGCGGCCTCACGCCGTTTAAGCTCTGCACCTAACTCTGCGCCTTGGGCGTAGCCTTCGTTGATTAAATCCTGCCCACTGATCGGAAAGGTTGGAATATCCCATAGCTGAAAATGTTTGATATCTTCTAACCTAATTGAAGGCGCGTGCAGCAAGTAAGCTTGCAGCGCCACATCCCTACCCCGATAATATATACGCCGCTTAACACTGCGCTCGTCTTGGTAATCTTCAGGTTTTTCCTTGGACAGGAATTTTAAAACTGCGCTTGTTTTTCGAGAGCGCTAAATGCTTACTCAGGCTTGTTACATCAGGGCACAGCGTATAAAGACGAGCCTCCAGACATCTAAGATCCGCGTCATCTTGCCAGTCAATCAGATCAACGACGTCAGGGTTTATTGCAGCGTGCGGCAAGCAGTATGGCAAAACACAGCAAACATCCATATAGGATAAGGCGCTCAACGCGTGCGGCGCCATCAATAGCAGGGATAATTCGGATGTTATGCGCTCTCGTGATAGTTCTGTAATCAGGGATGCGTTGCGCTCACACGCACGGCAAGCCGCTTCGTCATACGCGTCAGCATTATATTGCGCGTGAAAGCGGAAAAATCGTAAAATCCGCAACGCGTCCTCAACAATGCGCGCATTCGGGTCGCCGATAAACTTGATAATTCGCCCTTGCGCATCTTGCAATCCTGTTCCTAGCGGGTCAAAAATTTGTCCCTCTTCATCTTGATACAGCGCGTTCATGGTAAAATCGCGGCGCTGTGCGTCTTCTTCCCACAGGGTGGAAAATTCGACACGCGCATGCCGTCCATCCGTTTCCACATCACGGCGCAGCGTTGTGATCTCATAGCTATACCCCTCGATCACAGCTGTCACCGTGCCGTGCTCGATACCGGTGGGAATGGTTTTTATGCCAGCTTGTTCGCATAGATCCATGACTTTTTGCGGTTCGTGAACGGTTGCCAGATCAATATCTTTAATCGGCTCGCCCATGACATGATTACGGACAGCCCCGCCAACAATGCGAACGCACGCCGAACCACCCAGACTATGAAATACTGTACGAAGAGCTTGATCCATACCGCCATAAAACCACAGCAGTGCTGTGTGTCAATCCGCTTTTACTGCAGAGGCCTTGGCATCAGACAAAAAGGCTGCACTATCGCTTAGCCTGTTTGATAAAATAGCGAAAATCTTTTGCTGTAATAATTCCCGCTTTAACGGTTTTTTCAAGACGGCTTTTAGGTTATCACAGCCGACAAGTTCTTCATCTAAATTATCTTTGCTATAGCCACTTGCCAATATATAGGGAAGATCAGGAAACAGTTTATGTGATTTTTTAATCAAATCCACACCAGACATTTGCGGCATTAAATGATCACTAATCACGAGATCAAACGGGTGAGCCTCTCCAGAAGATTTTAAAATATCCAACGCTTCGACCCCATGCTGGGCAACAATCACATCGATCCCCATTCTTTGCAGCATTTTTGCGTTGTTTCGGCTACGATTTTATGGTCTTCCACCAACAAAGCGCGCGCACCATCAAACATCAACGGCGCATCCCCCTGCCCAGGCACAAGAAACGCATTCACATCGACAGCCTCTAAAGGGAAAAATAATAAAAATCGGCTACCAACACCAACAATCGTTTCAACAACCATCGCCCCTTTATTTTGCGCAACAACCCCCTGAACCGTTGAAAGCCCCAACCCCGTACCCTTGTTGGTTGATTTGGTGGTAAAGAAAGGCTCAAACGCTTTTTCCATCAAATCATAGCTCATTCCCGATCCTGTATCAGATACACTCACACAGACATACTCTTTATCTAAGGACAACACCCCCATACGCATGATAGTTTGCCCATCTTGTTTACCTTCTTCCAGTTTCACCATGATATTTTTATCGTCATCTTTCAAAACTGTGTCTGCGAAGATGCCTTTTGCCTTACAGAAGTCTTGATCTGCATACATTAAATCAATGCGCAGCACGCCATCTTGCCCTTCCAAAGCATCAACACCATTGACACATAAATTCATCAATGTTTGTGAAATTTGGGTTGAGCTCCCGATAATATGGGCATCTTTGACGTCAATATTCGATTCAATTGTCACCGTAGGAGGCGCACTTGCCTCCATCATGGATATATTTTCTTCAACGATTTGTTTCAAATCCATATGCTCTGCAAAGGCATCGTTTTTACGTGAAAATGTTAAAATCTGGTCGACCAATTTTTTAGCTTGATCTGCTGCCAGCATAATTTTTGTCGCAAACTTTCGCTGATCGGGCATTTCTTCCAGATCTTCGATTAAAAATTCTGTGTAGCTGGTAATCGCTGATAAGATATTATTAAAATCGTGTGCCACGCCCCCAGCCAGACGACCAATAGCTTCCATTTTTTGCGCCTGATAAAACTGTGTTTGCAATTCGGCGCGCTCACTATCACTGCGACGCTGATCTGTAATATCCTTATTCGTTGCAATAAAACCATCATCAGGCAATCTATGCAGCGTCAATTCAAAATAGCGCTCCTCACCATCGATATTCAGGCTATATTCCCCTGACCAACTATCTCCATGTTCGATGACCGCGATGGCCTCCGCCAAAATCGTATCTTGCAACTGAGATGGGAAAATTTCCAGCCACGAATGCTCTAAATATTCTGAGTACGCGTACGCATCCATCCCTAATATTTGTAAAAAGCGCTTATTCACGTAATGGAGCTTTCCCGTAGGATCGATAATCATCACCCCATCAAGCCCCATTTCCATCGCAGCATAGCGCATATCAAGAGCTGAGTTTACCTCTTCCAGTCGCTTAGAGTGCTCTCGAATCGCTTTTGCATGTTTCGCATTAATATATGACAGAAAAACAGCGACAACAAATATAGCCAGCAACAAAACCATGGCAATATTTTGCCGAAAAGCAACACTTACATAAGTATGAGAAAGCTGATCTAATTGAGAAGAAACTGCAATATTTTTGATATAAAAATCAAATAATTCCTGACTAATACGCGCACAATCAAGCACTACAGCCATTACAGCAATAGTCAAAATAAGAATCAATGTTAGGGGCCAAAAATCGCGAATAAAATTATATCGCTTACTCATCAACCAAACCCATATCTTTAACACCCAGATCGCGAGCTTTCAGGACAATCTGAGTTCTGGTTTTGACATCCATTTTTTTACTAATTTTAGAAATATGCATTTTAACCGTGACTTCTTCGATTGATAAACGGTGTGCAATCTCTTTATTGCTCAGGCCACTAAGCAAACACATAAGAACATCAGATTCCCGTTTCGATAATCCAATATCATCCGCAGTAACCACGGATAAGTCTTCAGAATCTTGTCCGCTATTTTTAGCTATATAAGATTCTTTGATCGCAAGGCTACTTTGCCCGACTGGAATATACGTTTCACCCTCTGTCACTTTTTTCAGCCCTGCGATAAAATCTTTGCCTGATAAAGTTTTAGGAAAATACCCAACAGCACCATGTTCGACAACGGTACGCACCTGATACCGTTCCGCAACCCCGGACATAATAGCCACGCGTTGATTGGGAAATTCTTCTCGGACTTGGTAAAATCCTTTGCCCTCTTCCATACCTGCCATATTGTAGTCTAACACAATAAGGTCTGGTTTTTCTCCTTGCTGCAAAAGGTCATAAACAGAATAGAAATCTGCTACAAATATGGCACTACTTTCTGGCCAATATCGTTTTAGATATTCTTCTAAAGATTCACGAAATAGGACGTGATCATCCGCAATTATAATTTTCAATCAATCCTCCACACTTATCTATAAGTGTATCAGCACTTACACATACACCAAAAACTTTTAGATAAAACGCATCATTTCACACACAAATGCATGACTTTAGTATAAGGTAGTCTCTTCAATTTGTCCAAGCTTTCTATAGTCCCACAACCGATGTTTGATTTCTTTCTCCCAAAATCATCTGATAGACCTGCATACCTTCCCATACCCTTTGCACGTAATTCCGCGTTTCGTAAATAGGAATCAATTCAATCCAATCTTCGTACGAAATCGCCCCTACTCGCGGGTCAGGCAACTGTTTTAACCAGCTACGAACGCGGCTTGGCCCTGCATTATAGGCGGCAATCGCAAAAACCGTGTTACCATCAAAACTATCCAATAGTTCATGCAGGTAATAAGATCCGACTTGAACATTATGCTCAGGCTTGCTGGTTAGCCAGCTTGTATAATGTTTGATTTTATAGCGCCGCGCCGTATGTTTTGCCGTAGCTGGCATCAGCTGCATCAGGCCGCGCGCCCCGACTGGGCTGCGGGCGTCGGGATTAAACTGACTTTCTTGCCGCATGACCGCATATAACAGCGATTTGGGCACCTGAGGGTGCGCATACGCGGTCATACTGGGAACAACAGGGTAAGACCGTTCAGAGACAAACCAGCCCTTTTGCGATGCGGCCTTAGACAATCGGACAACCGTATCATACAGGCGCATACGCTCAGCGTTTTCTATAGCGTAGCTCTGCGCTTTAGGTTCGTCGTATTTTTGAACAAAGGCGTAAACAAAGCTATCTGCGGCTTCATTATAGCCCGCCTGACTATAAACATTCGCCGCTTTCATCAGCGGATCTTGAGCATAGTGCTGCTTTTCCGAAGCAAAGATAATCGGTGAACGTAACAAAGATTGCACAGCAGGCGCATTCACATAGTGCGAAGCTCTTTGCCCGTAATAAATCGTTTGAAATTTAGCGGCCTGCGTAAAGTGCGACAACGCCAAGTCTATTTTGCCGCTTTTTGACGCGGCTAAACCGGCCCAATAATATGCGCGCGCCAAGCTAACCGGCATAGAAACTTTTTTCGCCATATTTTCGAAATATGGCAGCGCCGCTGTCGGGTTATCCAAGAACCGTAACGCCAGCCAACCAGATAACCACTGTGCCTGCGCGTAAGCAAAGCCATCTTTTTGCACGTGATGAGACGCCAGCTTATAAGCTTGCTTATACTTTGCCTTTTCCAGCAAGCGGCGGATCATAATATGGCGTTCTTGCCACCAACCCTTGGGATTGGCGAGCTGCTCATAAGGCGGGGCATGGTTTAAGATATCGATCGCGCCCTTATCCAGATCATGTTTACGGCGCCATTTTAAACGCTCATACAGCAGCCCTGAATCTTTTTGCAGGGATTTAGGAACCCAATCGATCAAACGATTCACGCCGTATTTATTTTCTGCCAGCCCTATGCGAGCCTCCGCCAGTTCAACATAACCGCCACGCAACACACGCGCGATAGCACGCGCGTTCGTATATTGTTTGTTAAACAGCAATTTATCAAACCGTTTTTTATGCGCTTCAGGCGTAATATGGCTTTTGAAGCGCGCATAAATGTATTTCTGATCGGCGCGCGGTAGCAAAGTCCGCGCCCACCAGTCATTGATAAAGGCCTTAAATTTTTGCCGCTGATTAGTCCGCAATAAAGCCTCCGCATAGAAAAAAACGCCCTGCACCGTTGAAGGAGGATTTTCATCAAACCATTGCAGCACTAGGTCTTGGGGGTCTTGCTGCGAGATTGAGCCCTCCATAGCGTTTTTAAAATTGACGTTTTGCGGCCAATGCGGGTATTGCCGAACAAATTTCATACGGGTCACGAAACTAATTTTTTGATGCGGATCCTGCATTTTGCGCCAGACATAGATGTCTTTTAATATTTGATCTGGACTGCCCTCGATCAGTCTTTTGGCGGTGCGCCAATTTTGATGCTCAATCGCGTCGATTACCTCCTTAGCCGGAGCAGCCTGCGCCATTTGCCCACAACATAAAGCCACCAAAAACACAGCCGTACAAAAGCTTTTCTTGCCAAAACGCCATGCGGGCGATACATTGTCGCGCATTATACTTAAATAAAAGGATGTAAACCCATGCTGACAGGATCGATTACCGCATTGATAACGCCATTTTCCAACGGCGAGATTGACTGGAAACGGTTCGATAAGTTTGTTGAATGGCAAGTTGAACAAGGCTCTCACGGGGTGGTGCCTTGTGGTACGACTGGGGAATCTCCGACGCTCTCTCATGCAGACCATAAAGCCATTATTCGCCGCTGCGTGCAAGTCGTAAATGGACGCATCCCCGTTATTGCAGGCACAGGTTCGAACTCAACCGCTGAGGCCATTGAATTAACCCAAGACGCCAAAGATGCAGGCGTTGATTATTGCCTGTCGGTGGTGCCTTATTACAATAAGCCGACCCAAGACGGCATGTATGCGCATTTCAAAGCCATTCACGACGCGGTTGATCTGCCGATTATTTTATACGACATCCCCGGACGCAGCGTTGTACAGATGTCCCTAGACACGATTGAGCGCCTATCACAGCTAGACCACGTTGCAGGCGTCAAAGACGCGACCAGCGATCTAAGCCGTGTTTGTGAAATGCGCGAACGCACAGGTGATGATTTCTGCCTGCTATCAGGCGAAGATGCGACAACAGCTGGTTTTTATGCGATGGGTGGACACGGATGTATTTCGGTTGTTTCCAACATCGTACCGCGCCTATCTGCTGATTTATACAATAGCTGGGCCGCGCGTGATCTGGATACATTTGCCCGTATTCGTGATGCCCTTGCCCCACTGGGCAGCGCTTTGTTCTGTGAAAGCTCCCCCGCGCCGGTGAAATATGCCGCTAAGCTTTTGGATATTTGCGAAGAGGACATTCGCCTGCCGTTGTTACCTGCAACGCCTGCCGCACAAAGCACGGTTAAGGCCGCAATGAAACACGCAGGACTGCTATAGACAACGCGTTCATCCCATGGCAAAGAACAAGAAAAACCAGAAGAAAAGCGGCATGATATCAGTCAACGAAACAGTGGCTGTTAACAAACGCGCGCGCTTTGATTATGAGCTCCTAGAAACGTTCGAAGCAGGCCTTCAGCTGACAGGAACCGAGGTTAAATCTTTACGCTTGGGACAAGCCTCGATCGCGGAAAGCTATGTCGGGCCTGGGCGGGGGATATGGCGGATCGATTACTGATTTTTAACGCCAACATCCCTGAATATCAGCAAGCAGGCTCCCACCTGCAGCACGACCCCAAACGCACACGCGCTTTGCTGCTGCACAAACGTGAGCTTAATAAACTGATTGGCTCTATCAACAAAGAAGGCCATACAATCGTCCCCTTACGCCTGTTCTTCAACGGGCACGGCCTTGCGAAATTAGAGATCGCCCTTGGTAAGGGTAAGAAACTGCACGACAAACGCGAGACCCAGAAAAAACGCGACTGGGGCCGTGAAAAACAACGTTTATTACGCACGCGATAAATACTCAAAAGCCTTACCCACCGCTAAGATTAAGACTTATTTAACGCCCTTATTTTATAATGATACGACATGCATCGTATGACTATAATAAAACAGGAGGTTTTATAAGTGGCAGATTTTAAAAAGCAATTACGCGATTACCGCCTGACAACGGCAAAGATCGTTTATCATCTTCCCGACTTTCAAGAGATCTTACAGGAATATATCTGGCAAGATTATGATTTAGCCCCACGCTATCCGATCTTAAAAGATTTTTTGGACTTTTGGACGCGGGAAATTGATGGCAAGCTTCACTCCGTCTATGTTGCGAAAAAACAAGTCATCACCAACAGCGATTACCGCGCCGCCGATTGGCAACACACGTTACATTAAGCAACGCCTAACACGGCGCTAATGTTACGCGCAAGCCATCCAATTCTTCGCACATGATAATCTGGCATGACAGGCGAGAATTATCCTGTAGGTCAAAGACCTCGTCCAACATATCTTCTTCATCTTCACTTTTTATCATATCCAAATCATCCAGCTTATCGACCCACGCAGGATCAACATAAACATGGCATGTTGCGCACGCGCATGCACCGCCGCATTCGGCCTTAATCGGCAAACCATAATCACGAATAATTTCCATCACGCGCCAGCCCTCGACAGCTTCTAACGTATGCTCTTTGCCTTCAAAATCTGTGACAATAATTTCCATTTATTTCCGCTCCGCTTGCATCATAGTAACAATAGTATAGGCCAAAGCCACCCCCGTACAGAGCGCGATTATAGCCTCCATCACGCTTTGTTCAACCGCGAACAATACGCCATAGCCCAAATGATCTAAGGTCAAGTCTGCTCCAGGGATAGCGCCCTTAATCACGGAATCGATAATAGAAAAGATCAAGAAAAATGGCACAAAGCAAAACACACTCACAAAGAGCAATTGAAACGATTGATACAGCGTTCGGCATGATTTTAAAAATGTCCGCACCGACACGCCCATAGCCACCGGAATATAGGTGCAAAAATACCGGAACGCCCAAATCGTCGCCATCAACCCGATCATCGCCAGCGAAAACGTGACAAAGGCTGGCATCGTGCTGCTGACTTGTTCAATCGCAGCACGGTCTGCGTCAGCGTTCAAAACATCGCCCTCAACACCAGCCGTTTCCTGCCCTAACAGAAGCATACTGACAAAAACAACACTCATCAATTTTAAGAGCGTATATAAAATCCCGCATCCATGCACAGCACGGCGACGCGCTTTAATCATTTGCGTATCGGTTGAAGCATCTCCGGTTAAGAAGAACGGCCAGCTTTCGCCCAGAACCAGCATACGAATAGCCACCGCGACAAACCAGCCCTCAACAAAGTAAGCAGGCAGCAACAACAGCCCTTGCCGTAAGACATTATCCTGCAGCCCCGATAGAATGATCACTAAGAACGTTAAAAACTTTATACCGACTGGCACAAAAGCAAGCTGCACAAAGAGACGGCGCTGCGCCCATATATCACGCACGGCGCGCATACAAATATCAGCTAGATCAACACGTTTTTTGACAGGCTTTTTCATCAATATCCCTTTATCGCTCTCCTCACTCTAAGAGGTTATAGGGCGAGAAGGTACTGCTTTTTCCCGCGAAGGCAACCCTATCCCCATGGTTTTGCAATCCTGCTGGACAAGAACAAAACAAGTGATTAATGTTTGCCCTGCTTCCAACACACCAAAGGATCAGACCATGACACACACATCTGCTCACCGCCCTTTAATCATTTGGCTTTTAGGATGCTGCGGATTGGTGTTTACGATGGTACTGGTCGGGGCGATTACGCGCTTAACGGATTCCGGGCTATCGATTGTCGAATGGAAGCCGTTAATCGGCGCCATTCCGCCGCTATCCGATGAATCGTGGCAGCGCGTTTTTGATCTGTACAAACAAAGCCCTGAATTCATCAAACAAAATTTCTGGATGGAGCTTACCGACTTCAAACAAATTTTCTTTTGGGAATGGTTTCACCGCTTTTTAGGACGGATGATTGGACTGGCTTATGGGGTACCTTTGGCGATTTTCTGGGCCAAGAATATGATCCCAGCGGATTACAAAAAACCACTTCTGGGGATTTTACTGCTGGGCGCGGCGCAAGGCTATATGGGCTGGTTTATGGTCAAAAGCGGTCTGGTTGATAACACAGATGTTTCCCATTACCGTTTAGCAGCACATTTAGCCTTGGCATTTTTGATCTTCACGTGCTTGCTGAAAACAGCGCTCTCTTTAGGAGCCTTCCGCATTCAACGCGCTCCCTGCCCGGCGCTACGGTCGCATCTCATGATTTTAGCATGCAGCTATGTTTTGACAGTATTTTGGGGAGCATATACTGCGGGGCTAGATGCCGGTTTACTATACAACGATACTTTTCCTCATATGGGCGATAGCTTGATCCCATATGATTTTAATGTGTATTCGCCATGGTTTGTGAATTTATTTGAAAATCATGCTGGCGTTCAATTTGCGCATCGCTGGCTAGCCATGACAACATTAGCCTTAGGCCTTGTTTACGGATTTCGCGCGTATAAGGCCGGACATTTACAAGGATTAAGCATCGCAGGTGCATTAACATTTGCCATTATTATACAAGTTTGCCTAGGGGTTTTAACGTTGTTTAGTGGCGTTAACATTGTCCTAGCCGTCATGCACCAAGGTACAGCCCTGTTAATCCTAGCCGCGCTTGTCGTTAACTGGCACAAACACGGGTAAAAATAAAAGCGCCCTTTGATCGGGGCGCTTTAGCGTTTCAATACAATCAAATTTATAAGCTTACTTGGCTTGCTTTTTCGTAAAGAATTTTTCAATTGCTTTTTGAACGTGGCTTTCGGATGTTTCCTGCACGTTTTCAGTATCGATAACCTCGCCCATGCTTTCTTCTTCAACACTTGCGATTGGCTTTAAGCTTAATGTTTTCGCAGGCATTAGAACTTCACGAACATAGACAACGCCAGAACCGGCTGTTCGCTCATTGCCATATGGGCGCACATCTTTTGTGTAAACGACCTGCCATCCATCAGAACAAGCTGCAGTTAATAATAATGCTGCAAAGGGAATCCACTTCATATGTTTTTTTAACAACGGCACGTGAGCCTCACTCTTTGAAAAACGAACTACGTTTGAAATACGGTCAGCAGAAAAGCCTTCCTGAACAAACTTGATTCTACACTAAAAGATTCGAAAAAGAAAGCCCAGAGCCAACCAGCTAAAAATCATGTAATTAATGTGGACAAAATCAGTTAGATTAAATCTTTGGCGAACAACCAATATTCTTTGGCTTCGCCTTGACCACTGCCATGTTTATACGCAAAGTCTCCCTTTACGTCATGCTTAAATCCCAACTTATCAAGCACATGTGCAGCGCGATCATTACCATCCAAACAATACGCGTAAACCTGTTTAAGTTTTAAATCCTTGGCAGCATAATCTAGCAAGATATTAGCAATTTCCGTTGCATACCCTTGGCCCCAATATTCGTAATCGATCCGCCATGCAAGCTCCACCGCCGGAGAAAATGGCATCCCCTTAGGTACAGGGCCCAAGCCAGCGAAGCCCATAAAGGCCCCTGTTTCTTTATGCTCCAGAGCAAAAAACCATATTTATTTTTATCGATATGCGCCTGAAAGTACTGGATTAGCTTTTGCGTTTCTTTATCATTCAAATGTCCTGGAAAAATTCCATGACTAAGGGATCTTGATTGATTCGCGCAAAATCTTCGAAATCTTCATCTTTCCAATCTCGCAAGATAACTTGATCGGTTTGCAAATATATGGCCATGAACCCTCTGAAAAAAATTTGATAAAAATAAACTCATTGTAAAAACGAATATGGTATTATCTAATTATGAGACGGAATATACAATTACTTTTCATAGGCGCCACCCTTCTTGTCCCCACCTATGCGCAGGCAGAGGATCCGTTTGCGTTTCGCGTTAGCAAAGCTGGCGATTTAGACATGACATGCGATGCGCTGGTCGATGAAGCCATGCTTATGCGGGATATCATAGGCACGACAGCCTCACTAAAAACGGAAAGCGATTTAGACAATCACGCCCTCACGGCAGCAGGCACTGTCGGATCATTGGTTGTTGGCGGCATCACTGGTGGGCTAGGTCTGGCTGCGGCAGGGATATTTGCCTCTAGCGAAATTGACAGAAGCAAAGAATCTGCTGAATCCATTCAAGACATAGCGAATCAGCGCCGTGCCTTACTCTTTGGAATTTACAAAAGTAAAAATTGTGACCCCAACCAAATCCAAGCTGCGCTAGCGCCCATCAATGTGCAAAGCGCCTTTGAGCTAGGGCAAGAAAAACTATCAAGAGCTAAAAATCACTCTAATTCCATATCATCGGCGTCTAACACAATAACGCCCCCTTACAACAGTGAGTAAGCCTGTGCTCAGCAACAGCCGCAAGGCATAAAACTAGCTCCATCCATATCTATGTGATAACTAATAGGCAGCTCTGGGCCTAGACTCAACCGACGTTCTCGCGGTGGCTTCGATAGGTTCACACCATGGTCTTTTAAGACCTGCACGGCCTGCTTATCATCGCTCATCCATGTTTTTCTGGGATCTAAAATTTGCAACTGCACGCGATCAAAAACATCGCACAAACCAACAATTTCATGGGATGTCGGAACCTTAGAGCTAATAATTTTTGTCCCCTTGGTGATAGGCACGCCCAAACGCCCGCACACAGCCCGCGCGTGATCCAGCGGGTACAAGCATGCTCTGTACTTTTTGCCCTCTTGGTGTTGTTTTTGCGAACCTAGCGCATACCAGCCCCTCGTTTGCGACAAATTATCCAGCTTCGTTTGCTTATCAACCAAAGACAAAGCCGATGCTTGATAACTGTATAGCTATCCTCTCCCTTAGCGGGGGAATAATGAGCGCGGCCCATCCTGTTGGATTAGCTTGGTTAAACGCTTTTTGTTTGCCACTACGCTCATTAAAATCCTTGCGTAGACTTTGTTCGTAATCTTGTGGATTAAAAACAGAAATTGGCACGCGCTCCACCGTAAAGCTGCCTTGGCCCGTATCCTCATTATACGGTTCAAACTTTATATTTTGGCTAGGGGAAGGCAAAGGTATCTCTTCAAAATCAGGGCGCTGTAGCACTCCACTTTTACGTATCTTAAAAACCTTCACCCCAGCATTAGCCGCAATTTGTAGTGAGGTTGCATCAAAATGACGAGCCCGGCGGCTATACCACTCACTTTCGCCTTCAAATGCTTCGGCAGGGATAATAACTTCTTTCACACCAGATGCTACGACGGCGTTCATACAGTTCGGACAAAGCGGGTCCGTGACCCATATTTCAGCATCTTGCGTTGATAGCCCTTGCTGCGCGGCTTTGGCAATGACCGATTGCTCGGAATGCTTGCTGGAACTTGCGCTTCCCACACGAACATCGTTTTTAATCTCGGGCACAATTTCCTGTAAGGATAAATTAGGACTGGAAACAAGGGTTCCATCCGCTAACTTTAGCACCGATCCAATGCGATGCTCATCATGCGAACTACTGGCTCCTACTTCATGTAAAACATGCAGCATATGGTCGGCATCTTGTGGCTGTGTCAGCATTGTCATGTTACTGTTTTCCGTTCCCTATTCTTATACGGGAAGGTCATTATATATCATAAAACTTTACAAAAGTTTAATATAAACCTCAATCTACGCTTTCTCACAAAAGAGGGTTGTTTTTCACACCCTGCCAGCGTATAGCTTTTGTGGTATTAGTATAAAGACATTCAACATAATTGAGAGAATTTAAATGAGTGATAAATTTGACGTTATCGTCATCGGTGCAGGTCCTGGTGGTTATGTATGCGCAATTCGCGCCGCGCAATTGGGCATGAAAGTTGCCTGCGTAGAAAAACGCGCAACATTAGGCGGCACATGCCTGAATATTGGCTGTATCCCATCCAAAGCTTTGCTAAGCGCGTCAGAAAAATACGAAGACGCTGTTCACCACATGGGCGATATGGGTATTAAAATCAAAAGCGCTAGCGTCGATTGGGACGGTATGCAGTCTCATAAAGACGGCGTTGTTGAATCCAACACCAAGGGCATTGAATTCTTGTTCAAGAAGAACAAAGTCACACACATCACTGGCGCAGCGAAAATCGTTGCCAGCGGTAAAGTCGAAGTCGAAGGTACAACCTACGAAGCAGATAATATCATTATCGCTACAGGTTCTGATGTTGCGACATTGCCGGGCATCGAAATCGATGAAGAAAAATCGTATCCTCTACCGGTGCGCTAGAGCTTAAATCCGTTCCGAAAAGCATGATCGTCATTGGCGGCGGCGTTATCGGGTTAGAGCTTGGCACTGTTTACCGCCGCTTGGGCGCGGAAGTAACTGTCGTTGAATTTATGGATGGCATTTTACCGGGCATGGATGGTGAAGTTCGTAAAGAAACTTTGAAAATCCTGAAAAAGCAAGGCATGGATTTCAAACTATCCAGCAAAGTTACCAGCGCTAAATCAGGCAAAAATGGCGTTGAGCTAGAAGTCGAATCCGTTGATGGAACCGCTGGCGAAACATTAAAAGCCGACGTTGTCTTAATGGCTGTTGGCCGCCGCGCATATACCGAAGGACTAGGCCTAGAAGATGTCGGCGTTAAGCTGGATGATCGTGGCCGCGTTGAAGTCGACGAATTTTTCGAAAGCTCTGTTGAAGGCATATACGCAATCGGTGACGTTATTCGCGGTGCAATGCTTGCCCACAAAGCCGAAGATGAAGGCGTTGTATTAGCAGAAATGCTTGCAGGTCAAAGCGGTCATATCGATTATGACGCGATCCCGGGCGTTGTTTACACATGGCCAGAAGTTGCCGCTGTCGGTAAAACCGAAGAACAGCTTAAAGAAGCAGGCATTGCCTATAACGCAGGTAAATTCCCGTTCATGGCTAATGGTCGGGCCCGCGCGATGAATGCGATTGATGGATTTGTTAAAATTCTATCTTGCGCGAAAACTGACAAAGTTCTGGGCGGTCATATCGTTGGCCCTAATGCTGGCGACTTGATCCAAGAAATCGTGACTGTCATGGAATTTGACGGCTCTGCCGAGGATATCGCACGCACATGTCACGCGCACCCAACATTGACAGAGGTTGTTAAAGAAGCGGCCCTAGCCGTGCATAAACGCCCTATTCATATCTAATTCAGATAGGATAAACACTAGATACTTGAAAGGGAGGCTATAGTCTCCCTTTTCTTATTCTTATATTTAATAAAACACTTGATTTGTCCTTATGAAAAATGCAACTCTTCCCTCATGTTTGGGCGCAAGATCAAAATCAAAACATATGTACCGGAAAAACCTTTGTCATTAGGGGCTCTGGCGTTTTTTACAGCTAGCGCCATTTCTTTGACCTACCTATTTGACCAAATAACATCCGAAGATGATTATTCCGTGCCGACATCGGATCATTTTACAGACACGCGTTATTGTAATTTCTTTGGACAAAATTTTGCACAAAAACGCATTGCCTTTATTCTGGATCGTACTTTTTATTCGGATGCCCTCAGCAATCAAAATGCACAGATTATCAGCCAATCTGGACGAGCGCTTGCCTTAGCTGAGGCTTGGCCTGAAAGCAATGATATCAACAATCTGACTTTTACACCTGATGATAATAAATACGGCATCACACGCATGACGTCTGATATTGAAAACAAGACCTGCACCATCACCCAAAATGGACAAGACAGTACGTATCCTTTGCATAGTCCGGACTATTACTAAGCCGCTTTCAACAATGCGTAGCTTAGGATTTTATAGACCAGTTTTGCACATAGAAAATCACAGGCATGCAATCCCGCACGCGGGGCAAGCTCTACGACATCAGCGCCAACGATCGTAGCCTTTTTAGCAACGGCTGCGATGATATCGATTGTTTCATCCCAATATAACCCGCCTGGTTCTGGCGTTCCGGTCGCAGGCATCAGGCTGCTGTCAAAGCCATCCACATCAAAAGTCAAATACACTGGTCCTGTTCCAACGGCTTTGACGACATCATCAATGTTGCGATAAGATTTATCCTTAGCCCAGAAAATATCGATGCGGTCTTTGTCAGATTCTAAAAACGGGATTTCCTCGGCTGAGATATTACGGATACCGACGGAGACCAGATTGATATTATCGTGATCCAAGCAGCGACGCATAGCGGCAGCGTGGGAGTAATGATCGCCATCATAGCCATCCCGCAAATCCGCATGGGCATCGAACTGCAAAATCGTGAGCTTTTCATGCGCGCGGGCAAAGGGACGGATCGCGCCAGCGGTTAGCGAATGCTCCCCGCCCAGCGTCAATGGAAATTTACCAGCATCTAGCACTGATTGTACGGATTTATCTAATTGATCCAGCGCATCTTCGAGCTTATCGGCGATGGCGGGCTGTGGCAATGTAGCGATGCCATAGTCACGGAAGGCCTCTTTCCACAGGACTTCGTCAAAATGTTCAAGCTCTGGCGAGGCATCGATGATCGCTTGCGGGCCTGCGGCAGTGCCCCCCTCGTAACTGACGGTTTTCTCTAGACCGAACGGAATGATAACAGCCTGCGCCGCGGCGGGGTCAGCGTTCGCATCATCATGTGGTAATTTCAAAAATCCTTGGTCACTTGGTAAATAATCCAGCATTGCGCCCTCGATAATTTATGTTGTTTTTCGCCGTAAAAATGCACTATAAATCATAACAAAACAAGCGAAAGGTAAAGGCTTATGAAACTCGTTATTATTGGGGCTGGCGCAGCCGGATCAGTTGTTGTCAAAAAATGTGCAATGAACAAAGATACCTTTACCGAAATCCACCTTGCCAGCCGTACGGTCAGCAAATGCGAACGACTTCAGCAAGAATGCCGCGATCAATTCGGCGTTGAGATTAGCATTTCAGCTTTGGACGCTGATGATGTGGCAGCGACAACGGCTTTGCTGAATGAGAAAAAACCTGATCTGGTCATTAACATGGCTTTGCCTTATCAGGATTTAGTCATCATGGATGCGTGCTTGGCAGCGGGCGTTAACTATATGGACACCGCCAATTATGAGCCTATTGACGAAGCCAAGTTTGAATATCACTGGCAATGGGCGTATCAAGAGCGCTTCCGCGAGGCTGGCCTATTCGCGATTTTAGGCTGCGGGTTTGATCCGGGTCAGACTAATATTTACTGTGCCTATGCGCAGAAAAATCTATTTGATGAGATCAACACAATCGACATCGTTGACTGTAACGCGGGCGATCACGGGCAAGCCTTTGCCACGAATTTCAATCCAGAGATCAATCTGCGCGAAGTAACCCAACGCGGGCGTTACTGGAAAGATGGGCAGTGGGTTGAAACCGATCCGTTGCAATATTACAAAGACATCGACTTCCCCGAGGTCGGCGTTAAGCGCGGTTATTTACTATATCATGAAGAACTGGAATCATTGTGCCAGAACATCAAAGGGCTGAAACAAATTCGCTTTTGGATGACATTCGGCGATGAATATATCAAGCATATGGAAGTCCTGCAAAATGTTGGCATGACCCGCATTGATCCTGTCGTTCATAACGGCGTTGAGATCGTGCCGATCCAGTTTTTAAAACCTTACTGCCTGAGCCATCGTCTCTGGCGGAGGGGTACACAGGCAAAACCTCTATCGGTTGCATCATGACAGGGATCAAAGACGGTCAGGAAAAGACAGTCTTTATCTATAATGTTTGCGATCATGCTAAAACGCATAAAGAAGTCCAAGCTCAAGCTGTTTCCTACACGACCGGCGTACCGCCCGTGACAGGTGCGCTTATGGTAGCGCGCGGCGAATGGGGACAAGAACCCGGCGTTTGGAATGTTGAGCAATTAAACCCCGATCCATTCATGGACGAAGTCGCTAAACAAGGCCTGCAATGGCACGTTATGGAGCTTCCGACAGGGCTTGGTGCGCTCACACAAGAACGCAAAAAGCAAGCCGCATAAAGGCTAATACAAATGACAACTGCCGCCCCGAACAAACCATCCGATCATTTATGGATGGCCGCTGCCTTTGCGACAACGAATGCCTGCATGCTTGCGGGGATGAGCCTGTTTGCAAAATTACTAGGGCAGCATATGGGGCCGATTGAGGTCACGTTTTTCCGCAATGCTTTTCCCTGATTGCGCTGATTGGCTGGCTGGTTGCGGGACGACAGTTTTTTATCCTAAAAACGCAGCGGCCTTGGGCGCATGTTTTTCGCGGCACGGTCGGTACACTTGGCATTGTTTTGGGCATGTGGGCGGTTTCGATGCTATCGCTGGCACAGACAACTGTTTTATTATTTACCTCGCCTTTATTTACAGTATTGATGTCAATTTTCATCCTACGAGAAAAAGTCGGCCCGCAGCGGATTGGTGCGGTCATATTCGGTTTTTTAGGAATCATTGTGGTTGCTAACCCCTTTGACGGGCAGTTACATTTGCCTTTAGCTGGTTTATGCGCGGGGCTAGCGTGGGGATTTTTCTCAGGCTCGGTCGATACAATTTTACGCTGGATAGGATCGACAGAAAAATCCACGACGACGACCTTTTACTTTATCCTGTTCGGCACGCTAACAACGGGGCTACATTTACCGTTTGCCGATTTGCATGAGCTAACCCTGTCATGGGATATCCTTGGTATCATTGCAGGGCTGGGGCTGTGCGGATTGTTATCGCTGCTAGCGAAGAGCCAATCTTTCCGCCTTGGCAAGGCCTCTATCATTGCGCCGATGATGTATACGATGATTATTTGGTCGGTGCTATTTGACTATCTGGTTTGGCACAATATCCCTGCGTGGAATGTTATTTTAGGCGCAGCGATGATTATCGGATCGAACCTGTTTATTTTATACCGCGAACATAAAAAGGCTCAGCAGCATGTCTAAATTGGAAACATTAAACACCATCCAAACGCCTGCTTATGTTGCCGATATTGCTGCGATCAAACGCAACATGGCGGTTGCCCAGCGCCTGAAAGATCAAGCCGGCATTAACATCGTCTTAGCAACCAAAGCCTTTGCCATGCCTGCGGTCTTTCCGTTTATGCGTGATGTTTTGGATGGCACGACCGCGAGTGGCCTGTACGAAGCCCGTTTAGGTGCGGAGCATTTCGGCAAGGCTGTCCATACCTACAGCCCAGCCTTTACCGAAGAGACTTTGCGGGATTGTCTGCGCTATAGCCGTCATATCTATTTTAACTCTGTTCGGCAGCTCAAGCATTTTGCGCCGATTGCCCACGCGCTGCGTGATGATGTAATGATTGGTCTGCGGGTTAATCCGGGATTGTCGCTTGTAACCAATAGTGCACTTTATGATCCATCCTCGCCAGGGTCGCGTTATGGCGTGCAGCTTCCGAATTAACCGATGATGTGCTATCCATGATCGACACGGTTCATGTGCATAATCTGTGCGAAAATATGGCGGCAGATTCGGTTAAATTGATTGAACATCTCCGCACGCTGATTCCTGACGCACTGCGCACGGTTTCACATTTGAATTTAGGCGGCGGACATTACATCACTCACCCTGACTATGATCTGGATGCGCTTTCCAGTGCGCTAACACATCTGCGCCAAGACTTTGACTTAGACATTACATTAGAACCGGGCGGCGCGCTGGTTTATGATGCTGGCTATTTAGTGGGAACCGTGATGGATATATTCGAAAACGCCCATCATCAGGTCATCATGGATGTATCTGCCAGCACACACATGCCTGACGTGCTGGAAGTCCCCTACCGCCCTAATATTATCGGCAGCGCTCAGCCAGATGAAAAAGCCTACACTTACCGTCTGGGCGGCAATACCTGCATGACGGGTGATATTATCGGGGATTATAGTTTTGATGCCCCCTTGCAAATTGGTGACAAGCTCATCTTTACCGACATGATGCAATATAGCTTTGTTAAGAATAACACATTCAATGGCGTGCCCCTACCTGACCTAGCCTTGCTACACGAAGATGGGAGCTATGAAGTTATCAAAATATTTGGATACGATTATTTTGCAAAAAATTAGGCGCCTAGTCGATTTTTATATCTATTGCCGTAAAAATATATATGATGCCCTTAATACGACTAAGACTATCTGCTCCTTTAACTATCCTTACGCGAGAAACTTAACGGCCAGATTGACACTGGCACTATTACGCTAACGTTTGCACATACGAAAGGATAAAATTATGTCTGAGCAAGGTACAGTAAAATGGTTTAATTCAACAAAAGGTTACGGATTTATTCAGCCTGAAAATGGCGGCGCGGACGTATTCGTTCACATCAGCGCTGTTCAAGCTTCTGGTTTGGGTGATCTTCAGGACGGCCAAAAGGTTTCATACGAAATCGAAGAAAACCGCGGCAAAAAAGCAGCAACAAACCTACAAGCTGCATAATATTTGTTGGTACAATAAAGACGATCAAGCCGCCTGTTTATGGCGGCTTTTTTGTGGGCGTTAATTATCCCAATCATCAAGATCGATTTGCGTATCTTTTTCTGCTGTCGTGCGCAGGCGCATCAGCTTTGCCGCCTGATTTGAAAACCGAGATAACAATGTTTTGTATTTGTCAGGTTCTTCCTCTAGCGGGGTGGCCAGATCACTAACCCCCAACATCGCACGCATAGGAATGGCTTGGTAATCGATTTGTTCATCAACATCGATATCCGGCCCAACGAAGCTACGGTAGATACCGTACATCAGCAAGCTTACAAAAATGCCACTGACAATAATGAAAAATGGCTGCGTCCCTATAATATCTAAAACCGCCCCCAATGATACAGGTGCCAAGCACGCGCTCACCCCGTTAATCAAAATCATTGATGCCGTGGCGGAGGTAATTTGACTAGGTTTCAGGCGATCATTCATCATGGCAATCGATATACTATGGACTGAGGCCGTCAGCCCGCCAATACAATATACGCTAATAAACATAGCCTGCGGGATAAAGGTTGCCACCAGCGCAGACACCGCGCCTAATAAGGTTCCTCCAACGATCACCAAACGCCGATCAAAATTATCCGCTAATGCGCCAGATATAATAGGCAGCGTGCCGCCACCCAAGACATAGATCGCGACAAACAGGGCAATCTTCGCATGAGAAAACCCCATCATTTCCGCGTAAATCGGCCCGATAGAAATCACACCCGCAGCGATATAGCCCATCCCGATAATCCCATAAACGGATAGCGGTGATTTTTTAAATAATTTACCCAGCGGCAGATGCTCCGGCTCTTCATAACCGGGGGAAGGCTTATTCGCGAGCGTAATTGGCACCAAAGAAAATGATAACAAAATCGAAATCAAAATAAATAAATCAATCTGATCAATCGGTGCCAAATTCAACGAAAACTGCCCCAAAAACAGCCCTGCATTAATGACAACAAAATACGCGCTCAAGACTTTTGCGCGCAAGTGATTCGCCGAAATATTGTTTAGCCAGCTTTCCGCGACAATAAAAAGCCCCACAAAACTAACCCCACTCAACAATCGTACAACCGACCAAATATAAGGATCTACGAACAAGCCCTGCAGCAAAATTGTTGTCGAGGCTAAGGAGGCGAAACCGGCAAACACACGAATATGGCCAACGCTATTGACCATTTTGGGCACGATAAACCAACCAATGACGTAGCCCAAATAATATAGCGACATCACCAAACCAACAACGCTAGAGGGGAAACCTTCGGCCTTGCCACGCAGGCTGAGCAATGTGCCTTGCAGGCCATTACCAAACATAATCAAAAAGACACTCATCAGCAGTGGCCACACCAGCATCAAAGTTAATCTTAGCTCTTTTCTTGATGTTGTATCCATAAGGCAGCCTAACGCAGTTTGGCGTCTATGTTAAGGGTGGTTACTCAACATAGATAATATCAGCCGCGCCAAAGCCATTAAAATCGCTTCGTAAGCACTGGCTATACGCGCCCACCTGATCGAACACAATCCAGTCCCCCATATCGATATCGGCAGGCAGGCTAAATGGCCCTTCCATCATATCTAGGGAATCACATGTCGGCCCTGTCAACGCGTATTCCGCCACATCGCCATCAAACGGGCGGTCGCAGGAAATGGCACTCACTGGGAAGTGAGTCTTCACCCATTTGGCCGCATCAAACAGACCGCCGTAAACACCATCATTGATATAAAGAAGCTGCCGTTTACGAAGCTCAACCCGCGCGACAAGCTTAGCGGCGCTCGCCACCAAGGCGCGCCCTGGCTCGCACAGCAATTCGACATGGGTCAGCCCAGTTTCTCGCAAAGCTTGCTGAACATTTTCCACACATTGGGTAAGCGTAAAGACCTCTGGCGTGTCAACATACGCCACCGGAAAACCGCCGCCAATATTGATAACATCAATGTCAACGCCCGCAGCCTCGACCACCTGTGCGCAATAGCGAATCGCATCACCATATCGAGCCGGATCCAATGTTTGCGTACCAACATGGAAGCTCAAGCTAAGCTTTTGCGAAAGCGGGCGGCATTTTTGTAGTAACTCAACCGCGTCTTCATAAGGTGCGCCGAATTTTGATGAAAAATCAATCATTGCGCTGTCATTTTTAGGCAAAGACACACGGACAGTCAGGTTCAAGTCCTGAGCCAGATCCGTTTCGCGCATGATTTTAAATAGCTCATCGGCGTGATCCAAAACGAAATGACGGACGCCATAATCATGGTAAGCCGCGTGGATATCTTCTGGCATTTTGACGGGGTGCATAAAATGCAGTTCCGCATGAGGAAGAACGCGTCTGACTTGCTCAATTTCAGCGAGTGAGGCTACATCAAATGCACCAATCCCGCCGCGCGCAACGGCCTGAATAAAGCGTTCATTCGGATTGGTTTTAACCGCGTACAAAGGCTGCCCCGGAAACACCGCAACAAAAGCTTGCGCAGCCTCGGTCACTTTATCAGGGTACATCACGTATAATGGACGCGCAGGTTTATGCATACGAACGATGTCCGTAATATCACCAGCATTAATAGATGGATTGAGCAAGGCCTTGCCTTGCAATCTTTGTTTAGTCATCTTGAGGCGCCCCTAATTCAAACTGTTACAAGTCTGAAAAAGAGCGCTAGAAACACTGTAGAGGCTAATCCGGCCCCCAAGTGGTGCAACTTTACGTTCCATAACGCAAACCCTTTCAAATTCAGGTGGTTTGGAATCCCTCATTCCTAGGAAAAAGCAATCCGCCCCGATTTCAAAAAATGTTCACGCCGTTGCATAACCATGACTGAAAATCTCAGAAGGGCCAGAGACACGTGCGTTCAGCTTTACTATATGAGTTTATTCAAAAAGGGAAGAAAAAAGTGATGCATAAATCATTTTTTATCACTACAAATAATAGCCATGGCTAAGATGAAAAAAATGATATCTACGAATTTTTCAAACGCCTGCGCGCGATTGAGCCTCACCCCCAAAGTGACCTGAAATATACAAATGCTTATACGCTATTGGTGGCTGTCACCCTATCGGCTCAGGCCACGGATGAGGGCGTTAACCGCGCAACCAAGGATTTATTCCAAATCGTTGACACTCCGCAAAAGATGCTGGATCTGGGGCTGGACGGGCTTAAAAGCCATATCAAAACCATCGGCCTGTATAACACCAAAGCCAAAAATGTTATCAAAATGGCCGAAATCTTGGTCAACCAGCATCAAGGCAACGTCCCCGACACGCGTGAGGCGCTGGTTCAGTTACCAGGGGTCGGCCGCAAAACGGCTAATGTGGTACTCAATATTGTTTTCCAGCAACCAACTATGGCTGTGGATACGCATATTTTTCGGGTTAGTAACCGCACGGGTCTGGCGCCTGGGAAAAATGTTGATATCGTCGAGCAAGAATTGCTTAAACGTGTGCCTGATGAATTTATGCTCTATGCCCATCACTGGCTGATTTTGCATGGGCGCTACACCTGCAAAGCACGCAAGCCGTTATGCAGCGAATGTAAGCTGATTGATCTGTGTCAGTTCAAAGACAAAATTACCTAAAATAAAATCATCCAAAAACCGCGCAATAAAAAAGCACCGTACATCATACGGTGCCTTTCCAAAATTTCGTCATTGATGAAACGAATTAAGCTTTCTTAGCTTGAGCGCTTAATGGTGTTACACGACCATCAAGGATAGCGCCGCTTTTGATTTCAAGTTCTTTGTAAGAAATAGAGCCTGTAATCACGCCAGTTTCTTCGACAGTTAGGCGACCATTGACTGTGATCTCACCTTCGAAACGGCCAGCGATAACGGCGTCTTCGATTTCAACAGTTCCGTAGAACACGCCAGTATCAGCGATATTTAGGAATTGCGCACCTTTCAAAGCGGCCTCAACAGTTCCTTCGACTTGTAATTCGTCACAGCATTCGATCTCACCAGACATTGTGATACCGCGACCGATTGTTAAACGGCGCTCGTTATTTGCAGTTTCTGCAGCTGGTGTGCGGCTAACAGATGGGGCCGATGGCGCTGCATAACCAGCAGAGCGTGGCGCGAATGAACCTGCGCGTGTTGCTGTGCGTTGGTACAAGCTTTGCGCGGGTGTTGCTGGGGCTTCTTGTTCTACTTCTTCTTGAGCGTCTACTTCGTCTTCGATAGCAAGCTCAGCTTGAGCTGATGATGTGGTTGCTTTTTGTGCACGTTGCGCTGCGATTGCTGCGGCTTCGGCTTGTTGTTGAGCCTCAACTTCTAAGGCTTCAGCTGTCTCGACAACTTCGATCTCTTTTTCTTTAACGGCTGCTTCTGATTTTACGCGATGAAACATAATCCTTGACCTTTCATTTTGCTTACAAGTTTCCCAATGAGCAAAGCGCGTATTTAAGCAGGTTATAGCCCCCAATAGCAGGCGCTTTCCCACACACGATTTTGCTTACCGATTCATCAATTTCTGTATTGAAGGCGACACTAACATAGGGATTTTTTTCAACAATCATTAGTTTGCGCATTAAACGCATTTCCACAAATAACCTATTGTTTTAAAATGTAAAAAAATATTTATTATTTGTGAATAACGTCTATTGATGAAAATAATCAAAGATTGTTTGCGCCAAAGATTTCGAAATGCCTTCGACCTTTTCCAAATCGGCGATACGCGCATCTTGCACGGCCTTGGATGAGCCAAAATACCGGATGAGAGCCGCTTTTTTCTTCGCCCCTATACCATCAATATTATCCAGCGGGTTTTCGCTCATAGCCTTTGTGCGCCGTGCCCTGTGGGATGATACAGCAAATCGATGCGCTTCGTCTCGTATTTTTTGTAAATAGTATAAGGCCGGATCATTCATCGGCAATGAAAATTCATCGCGATCATTCATAAAGAAACGCTCTCGCCCAGCGTTACGGTCTTCGCCCTTGGCAATCGCAACAACCGTTAAATCATGCAAAATGCCGATCTCTTCCAGCACCTCACTAACTGCACTCAGCTGCCCTTTCCCGCCATCGATCAATAAGATATCAGGCCAGTCAGGGTCACCTGGTTTTAGCTCTCCGCTCAGTGCTTTTTTGAACCGGCGGCGCATGACTTCTCGCATCATGCCGTAATCATCGGATTCATCGGCCTCGCGGATATTAAACTTGCGGTAGGCGCTTTTTTGAAACCCTTCGGGACCGACAACAATCATACCACCGACCATATTTGTGCCTGATATATGGCTATTATCATACACTTCAATACGAGCGGGCGGTTCATCCATATCCAGCAATGCCGCGATCGATTGTAAGTTTTTATGATCAGCTTGCTGCTGCACGATACGACGACTTAGGGCCGCTTGCGCGTTCATAACAGCGAAATCTACGGCCTCTTTTTAGGGCCACGCTGCGGCACGGTCAGTGTTACATTGCGCCCCGATAGCTCCGTCAGGGAGTCAACTAAGTCCTCGGGCGAGACCATAGCGTGAGATAGTAAAATTTGACGGGGCGGCGGCTTAGTCACATAAAATTGCGCTAAAAACCCGTCCAAGATCGCTGCGGGCTCGGCCTCCCCTTCGTAGGATGGGTAATAGGCGTAATTCCCGTAATTCTGCCCACCACGATAAAAGAAAACCTGCACGCAGCAGCGCCCCTGATCGACCGACAAGCCAACAACATCCGCATCACCAAGACCGGAAAAGTTTACATTTTGCCGCGCGACAATTGCCATCAGCGCTTGCAGGCGGTCACGGTAAATAGCGGCTTGCTCGTAATTCATTGCCGCGCTTTCTTGCTCCATAGCCGTGCGGTAGCGCTCTTGCAGGGCGTCGCTTCGTCCCTCGAGAAAGGCCTGAACATCATTGATTTGTTGCTGATATTCAGTCTGGCTAACCAATCCTACACACGGCGCGGTGCAGCGTTTAATATGATATTGCAAACACGGACGATCACGCGTTGCGAAATTATTATCACTGCAATTACGGATTTGGAACACACGCTGCAATGATTTTAGCGTGCGGTTAACATCTCCCGCGCTGGCAAACGGGCCGTAATAGCGCCCGCTTTTTTGCTTTTTACCGCGATATTTCTCTGCCGTGGGGAAGTCATGATCCATCCGCAGGTGAATATAGGGAAACATTTTATCGTCACGCAGAAGGATATTAAAACGCGGCTTAAGCTTTTTAATAAGGTTCGCCTCCAGCAGCAAGGCCTCGCTTTCGGTGGCGGTATGGATGAACTCCATCTTGCGCGTTAGGGCGACCATGCGCTGCAACCTGACCGGCAAGCGGTTGATTTGCGTATAGGACGTCACGCGGCGCTTTAGCGCCTTCGCCTTACCAACATACAGCACAGCGTCGTCTTGTGCCAACATGCGATATACGCCGGGCGTTTGTGGCAGATCCTGGACGGCTTTTTTAATTATGCCCTGCCCGCGCGTTAAATCGGATACAGGCTGATCATCAGAGTTCATATCTTTTTATAAGTTAGTTAACCACGAAAAGAAAACAATCTTTCTTTCATTTTTGCTCTTGACTTTAGTTGCAATATATCAACTATTAGGACCACACAAAACACAGTAACACAACTATGAGTAAATTATTTTTACTGCGTAATCTTCACGGAAAAATTTTATTTTCTGGTCACTACCCTAGCTTTGGCGCGTGTCTGGAGGACGCTATCAATCACGATAAAGCTTTGCGTTTTCTTGACCTACGGCATAGCGATTTGCGTCATTGTAATTTAGATGGTGCGATCCTTCCCCACGCTGATTTCAGTCACGCCAACTTAACGGGCTGCAATTTATCCGAAGCCACGCTGGATGGGTCCCGGTTCCAGCAAGCAGATCTATATAATTGCTGCTTGGCGCAATCATCATGACAAAATTGTGATTTTTGTCATGCCGCTTTCGGGGGGACAGATATTCATCAAGCCGTCTTGTCAGGGGCGTGCTTTGCAGGGCAATCTTTTTGTGACTTAGCCTTTTACTTAGCGCGCGATATGACGGGCTGCCTTTTCTACCCTGCACAAGGCAAGGCTTTTCACAGTTCACGCCCGCCGGTTATCGTCAAAGGCGCGCATCCGCCCTTGGCTTTTCCTGCGACTGGGGTCGGTTCTTTGCTTGTGCCGACAGATATCCAAAATGCCTATTACGGCGAATAATCCGTTTTCTTTTTATATGCTCATAGCCTAACCTGCCAGCCGCAGCCTGGCTGTGAGCTTAAGCAACAACGATTTCATCAATCTTCTTGTGGTCAAGATGGTTATATTATGATAGAAACATAAATATAAAAACTATTATAAATGGTACAATTTTTTTAGTATTTATAAATTTATTTTCTGCGTTTTTATCCTAATTTGACTACAATCCCTATGACGAAAACGACTCTTTCGCCTTTTAAATCAGGCTATACGCGCCTGATACGCATTTTCAAAGCGCTACAAGATATTGATCGCGATTTTCCGATACAATATGCTTTATGCATGCTGGAAATTGCAGATAATGAGGGCATGGCTATTTCAGCCCTGTCCGCGAAAACAGGTATTCCCTTATCAACTATATCGCGCATTGTCGGCGCATTGTCGGATAATCGGCAAAAAGGCAAGCCGTTTGATCTGCTTTTTATCCGCACATCAGACACATCACGCCGCACGAAAGAGATTTACCTATCTCCGCGCGGGCATGATTTTGTCAAAAATTTAATTGAGGCTAGCCAAAAACCGCTTTAAAGGCCTGATCCAGATCCGCGATCAGGTCATCAGGATGCTCAAGGCCAATTGACAAGCGTACAAGCCCATCCGTAACACCTGTCGCGTTACGGACGTCTTCGGCTACACCTGAATGCGTTGTCGATGCTGGGTGACACACCAAGGACTCGCTCCCGCCCAATGATACCGCTGATTTAAAGATTTGCAGATTATTAATCAGCGCAAACATGGTTTTACGATCCGCATCCAGTACGAATGAAAATGTTGACCCCGCCCCCAGACATTGGCGCTGATAGACGGCTTTATCTTGATCACTTTCAAGGAAATCCAAATGCATAACCTTAGCGGCTTTATATGGGTTATCGACCAACCATTGCGCGACTTTCTTCGCGGTTTGAGCCCCGCGCTCCATACGAATGGTCAGCGTTTCCAATGATCGTGAAATCATCCAGCTTGTATGCGGATCAAGGTTCAGCCCCATAGCGCCGCGAATGCGGCGAATAGGTTCCAAAACGGCGCGTGAGCCACAAATCGCACCAGCGACCAAATCACTATGCCCGCCAACATATTTAGTCAGGGAATAGAGCGCGACATCCAAGCCGTGTGGGATAGCCTTTTGGAAGATAGGCCCCATCATTGTGTTATCACAAACAGTTAGTGGACGATGGCCTGTTTCTTGCTCAATTTGCGCGGCAGCTTGGGTGATGGCTTGAAAATCAACCAGATCATTCGTTGGGTTCGATGGTGTTTCAATAAAGACCATCGCTAGCTTGCCGTCTTTGGCAGCGCTGCGCATGGCTTCTAATATTTCCTCAGCTGAGCTTGACGCTTTGAAGCTATGAGCTTTCACGCCAAATTCAGGCAGCAAGCCGCGGATTAATGTTTCTGTACCACCATAGAGCGGCGCAGAGTGTAAAATCACATCGCCGGGACGCAATGTTTTAAACAGCACCGCGCTGATCGCCCCCATCCCGCTGGAGAACACAACGGATGTTTCGGCTTCTTCTAGCACGGCGAGGCGGTCTTCGACGATTTCCACGTTCGGGTGATTAAAACGGCTATAGATCAAGCCGCCGCGTTCTTGCCCTTCGAGGCCTGGTTTACGCCCTGACATAACATGGAAGAATTCTTCGCCATCTTCGGCTTTTTCAAATGTGAATGTCGACGTCAAAAAGACAGGCGGTTTAACCGCACCTTGCGACAGGCGAGGCTCATAACCGTATGACATCATCATGGTTTCAGGTTTAAGATCGTGATCGTTAATTTTTGTTTTTTGTATGGTGCCATATTCAGCCCCTTCTATTCTTTATTTGTTTTACACAGATACGCCTGAATTTTCAAAACACCAGGCCAGAACGGCTTTTTGTGCGTGCAGGCGATTTTCAGCTTCGTCATAAATAACACTCGCCGAGGATTTAGCAACCTCTTCGCTGACCTCTTCCCACTCATGAATTGGCAGGCAGTGCATGAAGATCGCGCTATCTTTGGCTTTGGCCATTAAATCGGCGTTAACTTGATACGGCCAGAATTTCTCGATCGCTTTGCCCTCTTGCCCCATGGATACCCATGTGTCGGTTACAAGCACATCCGCTCCCGCCGCAGCCGCAGCCGCATCAGCCGTCACATTCGCACCAGCAGGGGCACGGTCGTGGATTCCCTCTGGCAGGGCAAGGACGAGATCAAAGCCAAAAAGCTCTGAGGCCTGAACAAAGGTATTCGATACATTATTCGCATCCCCAAACCATGCAATCTTTTTACCCTCAACGCTGCCTAGCTTTTCTTCGATGGTCAGCATATCAGCCATAATTTGGCATGGGTGCGATAAATCAGTCATCCCGTTAATCACTGGAATGGATGCATATTTTGCAAGCTCTTCCATCATGCTTTGGTCACTCATCCGCAGCATAATCCCGTCCACGAACCGAGACAAAACCTTAGCCGTGCTTTCGACGCTTTCGTCGCCGCCTAGCTGCATTTCATCCATATTCATAACGATTGTATGACCGCCTAGCTGTTTCATGGCGACTTCGAAGCTCATCCGCGTACGGGTTGAGCGCTTATCGAACACCATCGCTAGCGATAGCCCGCTAAATAACTGCTCTGGGTTAAATTTTTCTTTTTTCAGCGCGTGCGCTTGTTCCAAAATACCTTTGACAGTGTCAGCGCCCAGCGCGGGTAAGTCGATAAAATGTTTTACCTGTGTCATCTTTTTTATCCTTTAGAAATCTTGCTGTAAGGTTTTTTCAATAATAGAAAGAGCCTCTTTAATTTGTTCTTCGTTCACAATAAGTGGCGGGGTTAGGCGCACTAGATTACTGCCCGCTTGCGTGGTCATTAATCCATTCACGCGTAAGGCTTTAATCATTGCAGCGACAGGGGCCGGTGTTTCAATGCCCAGCATCAGCCCCTTACCCGCAATGCGATTGATTTTATTGCTGCGTTTTTTGATATCTTCCAGACCGCTCATCAACACATCCGCCATATCGCGCACATGTTGCAAGAATGCTGGCTGGTTAATTTCTTCGACTACGCAAGACACAACCGCGCAAGATAGCGGGTTACCCGCATAGGTACTGCCATGCGTTCCCGGCACCATCGCAGAGGAAAAAGATTGTTTCGCCACAACCGCGCCAACAGGAAAGCCTGATCCCATGCCTTTGGCAAGGCAAACGATATCAGGTTGCAGATCGGTCTCGACCACAGTATCGCTGACAAAGCTAGGATGCGCATAAAACGAACCTAAACGCCCAGATCCGCATTGAATTTCATCATAGATCAAGGCCACATTATGCTGCGTACATAGCGCGCGTAATTCTTTCAAAAATTCTGATGTTACGGGGGTTAGGCCGCCTTCGCCTTGTAAAGGTTCGATAATAACGCCAGCCGTTTTATCGCTGATAAGCTGTTTGACGCTTTCGATATCGTTAAAATCAGCAAAGCTTACATCTTGCAAATACGGGTTAAAAAATGGCTGTGTATGGCGTTTTTCCGTTACACTGGCCGCGCCATATGTCCGTCCGTGGAAACTGTTTCTAAACGCGATCAGCTGTGTGCAGTCCGCGCCCTTGTTATCATACGCCCACTTACGTGCCAGTTTCAAAGCCATCTCGACGCTTTCCGCGCCAGAATTTGAGAAATAAACCTCATCGAAAATGGTTCCGTCCAATAATGCTTTGGACGCTTTATATTTCACATCCGTTACATACGACCCCTGACAGGCCATAATTTTAGCCGCTTGGTCGGCAATCACTTTGCTAAGTTTGGGATGCGCATGCCCCAGTGAAGCCACTGCGATACCTGCCGCAAAATCCAAACATTTACCGCCCTGCGTGTCATATACATAGACACCTTCGCCGCGATCAATCATAACCGATTGCGGGCTATAAAGTTTCATATTCATTTCAACCGTTTGGTCGATGATATCTTTGACTGTGTCGGTCATACCTGATTTCCTTTTATTTTAATGCGGCAACTATGAATCCATGGTCGCCATGATTGCTTTTTGTGCTTGAACTTCGTTCAGATACGCTTGTCGGTTGCCTTCTGGCAGCAGCATCGTTGCTGGCCCTTCGGATTCATAAATTTCGCTAATTAAGGCATGCTCACGGAAGCCATCTAACAAGTGAATGCGGCGCACGCCTGATTGCAAGGCATGAAGACAGTTCTCCATCTTGACCCGCATACCGCCAGTGACGATTTCATCCTCGATCAATTTCGGGATTTCGGCATCGGTTAGGAATGGCACGGTTTTACCGTCAACCAAGACACCATCAACGTCGCTTAACAAGATCAGCTTCCGAGCTTTGGCCCCAATGGCTAACGCTACAGCCACGTTATCAGCATTGATATTCACACCATCCTTGGCTGTTGCGCTAATGCATGGCGTCGCGATAAAATTAACGCCTTTGAACATTTTATTCACGACATCCGCGTCAACGGTATCGATAGTCGCATCATAGCCATAATCATCGGGGTTATCACGCGGGCGCGGCGTAATTTTCAGCCAGCTTGGCGGAGTACAGCCCAGCGTTATACCGTTCAAACCAATTTCGGCCATCCCTGCTGATACTCTAAAACCTAGATCGGCGCTCATGACTTTTTTAACCAACTGAATTTCACGGCTACCTGTAATGCGGCGACCATTAACCTTGCGCGGTTCGATTTCAGCTTCACTTAGGGCGTGATCAATAGCTTCGCCGCCACCGTAAACCAACAAGATTTTCATACCGCCGTCGGTTAGCTCTTTAATATCGCTCAGCAAGGAATGACGTGCGTTAGCATCCGCAATCATACGGCCGCCAGCTTTTACCACGAACAAGCTACCCCGATATTTCGCTTTGTAGAATTCTTTGATATTACGCATTGGTTTGTATCCTTATCCCTTTTGTTTTTTATGGCCATACAGCGTTGCCAGATCCAAACCCGCCGTTTCTTCGAATCCGAACATGAGGTTCATATTTTGCACCGCCGTGCCCGCTGCGCCGCGTAGCAAGTTATCGATAGCGCCTTGAACAATGACCTGCCCACCGCGCCCTGGCGTTACGCTAAGATCACAATAATTGGTGCTAATCACGTTATTCAGCTCGACCTTATCCAAGACACGGGCAAATGGTGCGTCGCTTAAATGTGAGAAGTCGGGCAATACGCCCTCTTCGACCTCAAGGAAGGCTGTTGCGAAGATCCCGCGCAAGAATGGTCCAACCGTTGGCGTGAAGTTAAACTGATCTTCGGCAATTTGCGCCGTACGAATAATTTCTGGTGTATGGCGGTGCGTGTTCACCTGATAGCTCCGCACGTTCCCTGCCAAAGCGGGATGATCAATAGGATCACGCGGGGAGCGTCCACCACCCGTTGTTCCCGTAAATAATGAGACATTGGCGTGTTTAATCTTACCCGCAAATGGCTTTAGCATCATTTGCACCAGCAACGCATTACAACCGGGGTTCGCCACCGCATCAGCGCCGATAAGCTGTGCTTTGCTTAGCTCTGGCAAGCCGTAAACAAAACGTCCCTTTAGCAAGTCAGGCTTCAAGTGCGGCGTGCCGTAATATTTTTCAAAAGCAGCAGGATCATCCAAACGAAAATCGGCAGACATATCCACGACCTTCGTTTTATCCAAAAATGCTCGATCATCTCTTGCGAGGCCACATGCGGCAAACACAAGAACACAACATCACTATCATTAGCCACTGTGTCATAATCCGTATTGGTAACGAACATATCATCGATATGCGATAAACGCGGAAAGATTTGCGCAACGGGCGTTTTTTCATGCTGGCGCGATGTCAAATACGCAACCTCAACATAAGGATGATGAAGGAACAAGCGCAAAAGCTCGCTTCCCGTATAACCCGTTGCACCAACAATAGAAACTTTAATTTTTTGTGTCATAGTCTTTCTTTCTTCATTTACCCATCAAACAGAGAATCACAGCTTGCCTTGCGCTGCAAGTCATCATGGTCATATTTTCTGAGATTTTTTCAAAAAGAAGGCAGGATGAAACAGCGCGCTGAGCTTATGCAAAGCAACGTCGGCGTCGGCTAGGAGTAATCACGGCTGTAAAAACTGTTTGTTTCATCATGAGCGCAATTAAACATAAGGCTGTGCCAGCGTCAATAAGTTTTTGTTATTTCGGCAAAGCTTGTTCAACAATCCGCACCCAATATTCAATCCCTTGCGGGATGATACTGTCGTTAAAATCATAGCGCGGAGTATGCAGCCCTTGGTTATATGGGCTATTCACGTCGTCTTCGGCTTGGCCCATAAATACGTAACAGCCCGGTACCTTTTGCAACATAGCACCGAAATCTTCTGCGCCTAATGACGGGTCAACGTTGGCATCGACATTTCCTTCGCCAACGACATCCCTGGCAATCCCGGCGCAAAATTCGGCAACTTCAGCATCATTAATCGTTGGATCGTAAGCGCCTTGCTCAAACACGCATGTGGCTTTGCCGCCAAAGCTATGCGCGATGTCTTTGGTCATTTTTGTGATTTGCTCAATCAGTTTTGCGCGAACCTCTGGATTGAAGCTGCGTAATGTGCCGTTTAAGTGCGCTTCATCCGCGATTACATTAAACGCACCCGTTCCCGCATTAAAATTCGTCACGCTTAACACGACAGGCTCTAGCGGGGAGGTCACACGACTGACTAATGTTTGTAGCGCAGTAACCAGCTGTGCGCCAATAACAATCGGATCAATACAGGCCTGTGGCATCGCGGCATGACCGCCAGCGCCTTGCAGAACGATATCAAAACGATCGGCGGCTGCCATTACTGGCCCTGCCCGCATCGCCATTGTGCCCTTTTTCAATTTTGGCCAGTTATGCATGGCAAAAATTTGATCGCACGGGAAGCGGTCGAACAAGCCCTCTTCCAACATTTTATGAGCGCCACCTGAGCCTTCTTCAGCGGGTTGAAAGATCAAACGCACTTGTCCGTCAAAATTACGGTTTTCGGATAAATACTTTGCCGCCCCTAGCAATATTGCCGTATGCCCATCATGGCCACAGCCATGCATTTTACCCTCAATTTTTGAGGCATGAGGCTTACCGATCGGGTCTTCAAAAATATCCAGCGCATCCATATCTGCGCGAATGCCGATAATTTTTCCAGATGTATTGGTTTCGCCCTCGATCGTGGCGACAACACCGGTCATTGCAATCCCAGCTTCAAACGGGATCCCCCATTGCGCAAGCTTGTCCTGCACAAGGCCGCTGGCGAAGGTTTCCTCGAACGCCGTTTGTGGATTCTCGTGAAGCGTGCGGCGATAGCCTGCGATTTCATCGGCCAAAGCCTGAATAGAATTACGGATTGTCATGATACAAGAAAGATCCTTAGTAGTACGAACACACACACATTGAATACATGCATATAGAGTGTAAAAATATGAAAGCAAAGTGTGATAGGAAATCACCTAGATTGCAAGAGGATAATCAACTCTATTTCGATCTCTTACGGACGCATCATCTGATCATGTGCCCTTGACTGATCGCGCAGCTCATCAGCATAATCGTCTACATAATCGTCTGCCAACTCCTTAGCATCACGAGGACGATCCATATCACCCCAATCACGGTCTAAGTCACGAATAACAGCTGGTGTATGATCTTTAATAGCGCCATAGCTATGCTTACCATCCGGGCCTATTTCATCCAAATGTTCCGCATCCCCGATAAAGGTTCCTTGGATTTTACCGTCTTGGCCTTGATAAACATGAATGTAACGATCCTCTGAAATTTCAATGACGGCGCCCATTTTTGCATCAAAGTGTGTGTCTGAATTTTGGCCAAAAGCTTCCACCGCGTTAGCAACGTAGCCTAAGTAATGCGAATCCATATCCAAAGGAATACTTTTCACGTAATCCATATGTGCGTCTGTAAACTTATCATCCAATTGCGCCCGGATCCAACCAGCACCTTCGACACGACCTTTATCAGAATGAAATGGTGCATTTGTATATAGCTTTGTCTGGAACAAATTTCCATCATCATCAACGACAAGACGACCAAGCTTTGCCTCTTCCAACGTTCCAGCTGCTTTTAATTCATCTATCGTTGGCTCATAATCAGCATATCCAGTCCCAAAACCCGTCCCTGCAATCAGACCAACACGCCAGTCCTGATCACTATCATAGTTATTTTGAGTGGTATTAATATCCTTTGTCCACTCGACTAATTTTGTCCCTTCAGCAGGCTCAAAATGAACAGTCCCAGATTGTTCAATATCCAAAATCCGCCCTTGTAATTTTACATACTCCGGGGTTTCTGCTTTGCCTTCATCCTTTAAGTCTTGAAGACGTTCTTTCAATCCATCAAAATAGGCAACAGCATCTTTCAAATTTTGGTTTCTTGAATTTTCTAAACTCGCCGCCGTCCATAAAACGCCAGGCGTCCCCGTGCCAATATCGACCTTCATTTCAATAAAAACAGGTTCACCATTTAAGAAATCCGGATCCACAGGTTTCTTAGCTGCTTCCTCTGCTTCCTGAGCCGCTTGAGCGTCTCGAGCAAATTGTTGACGAGGTACTCTAGGAGCAACCGTTACAACAGGAGCAGCTTCAGGTTCTTGTTCTGGTTTTGCTTCTGGTTGCGTCTCTACGTCTGGCGCCACCTGTGCATCTGGATTTACATCCGTCGTTGCATCTGCGGCTGGCACTGACGCTGGTACTTTTTGTGTAAATTGCGCAGGATCGTAGCCTTTTTCACTCACATATGCATTCAATGCGGCTGTTAACCCATTCGTTAGATCCGCCCCTTGCCATTTCAAAAACTCTTCGGCATAAGCCTGCTCTGTTGGGTCTTCGTGCGTCGCATGTTCATACAAACCCGTTAAAACAGCTAGCTCAAACACCTTATCTGTGTCCATTTTAGCCGCAATATCGTTTGCTTGCTTGGCATATACCTGACCTGTTTCACTAGGGCCTAAAGCTTTAAAACCAAGGGAGATCACACCCGCAGATGTTTTGGGACCATACAAGTTATCAACTTCACTTACTTTTTCCATTCCCAAAGCTTCAAATCCGCCATGCTGTGCAAAACGTGTAAGAAGCTGAATGTGGGATACATCACTTGTTAAGTCATATTTAGCTGTACTATATGCGCTAAAGGTTTTTTTCAGTGTACCTTGTTGACCTAAGTCACCTTGAGGAGCACCGCTAACCACAGCAACTTCTGGCCCTTGCGTTGCAGCAGGTGAAGATTGACCATCCAAAGGTAGCGTTTGCCCTTCAGAGGCTGGAGCCTGGACATCCAAAGATGGCGCTTGTCCTTCAGAAGCAGGAGCCTGACCATCAACCGAAGACGTCTCCAGCGTCATCACTTTTTCATTCAACGCAGCAATTTGCGTATCAAGATTATCTAAGAACGATTGCTTAGTTTCAGGGGCAATACCAATATCACTTTGATTATCAGAAATCTTACCATCCGCATCGTATTTCACATAATTTCCAGCCCAGCCCGGACCGCCAACGGGTGCTTCCAATGTATCTTGCACAGCAACAAAATCACGGGCACCTTGGAATAAAGCAATTTGATCTTGCACAGGCAAACCAAAAGCAACACTTTGCAAGTGAGAAAACAACTCTTCAGCTTCTTTCTGGGTAACCATTTCATCATCAGACGTACCAAATAAACCCGACGGATCTTCGCTGGCATATTTCGTCCATAATTTTGACACATAGGCCTGATAATCAGGAGCCTTCCATTGTGCAGCAGCCTCCGCATCTTCTTTTTGTTGTCTCTCCACGGCAGAAACAGCATCTCCACCTAAAGCTGGCCCTTCAGCATGAGACACCTTACCTTGCTATTCACGCGAACAATATTCCCATCCACAGATTGATAACGATCTTGCCCCGCCAAGAAAGAATAATAATTTTTAACAAACTCATCATGCGTCTGCTTATCACCATAAAGGCCTGCAATTTCGTGCATAAATTGGTGCATTTGTTTAACTTCAGCGACGTTAACAACATTGTTTTCGCCTGCAGCAGCACTGAACCGGTCTTGTTGTAGCACAGCGCCATACCCGCCTGCATAATACTGCGTATTCAGAGGATTTAATTGAGCTGACATGCCCCACAATGCTTGATAAAATTGCTTTTGCTGCTCATCTGCCAAACCTACGACAGATGGGTTTGCTTCCTCCACCACGGAAGCATCCCCTGATGGTGCGGCATTTCCCTGATTTACAGATTGACCTTCCGCCCCCTCGGGTTGCTCAACAGCGACCTGACTTTCTACTTGATCAGGAGCCACAGCAACGGATTCTGGATAGGCTGTTAAATCTTGATTTTTATGTGCTGACACAAATGTTGTTTTTTCATCCGCATGCAAAGATAAAAGCGTGTCATATGTCGGCCGACTATCATTTTCGTATACATGAACAGTGCCGAGATCATATGTTTGCTTATCACTTGATAAAACAGGTAGCCCGTCAACAAATTGATAAAAGGCTGAAACAAGGCCTTCATTCTCAGCAGCGTCAGCTAAAACACGCTCCCTCATCGTCTCTAGCTCGCTCACGTTCAGATAAACATCGTTGCCAAAAAACTTATCGTCAGCAACCTCACGCGCTAAATCTGCTAAATATCCGTTTACATCTACAATCTGTGCCATACTAACCTACTTCTGCTTCATGTTTGGGATGGCGTTCCCTTGTTTCGTTACGCCCATTAAACAGAAAAAAAGTTAAAGCACCGTTAACAGATTAGATTTTGTTAGATAGCCAGATGGTTTTACAACCCGTACCGATCATAGAAAGCTTGGTTTTCTGCAGTTTCCAACAGATCCTTCGCAAGATTTAATTTAACACCTCCACCAAGGATTGACGATAAAAACCCCTTTTCCGGTGCGTAAGTATTAACGCGAACATTATCGCCGAAACGATCTTGCAAGGCTTGATTCATATAGCCTGTGCCATCGATAATGCCCAGCGCTTTGCCCTGAGAGGCTAGCCAGAAGTCGCCCTCGAACAATTCCGCGGGTGAACCTGTTAGCTTTTCGCCGCGGCGATGCTTTACCCATGCGATAAAGCGGTCATGCAGCGCTGACTGGATATCCTTTAGCCGCTTAACATCGGATGGCTTTTCAGGAGCAAACGGATCCATAAAGGATTTATCTTTGCCCGCAGTATGGATGCGGCGCTCTACCCCGTGTTTTTCGATCAGCTTTTGCAAACCGAACGAAGCAGATATAACCCCGATCGATCCGACGATAGAGCTTTCACACGCGATGATCTCATCCGCGGCGCAGGCGATCCAGTAACCACCGCTGGCAGCAACGTCTTCGACGAAAGCTAAAACAGGAATATTTTTATCTTCAGCATAACGGCGAATTTCTTGGCCGATTAGTTCTGATTGCGCGGGAGAGCCTCCGGGGCAATTGATTTGCAATACGACGGCTTTGACCGTTTCATCATCGAAAGCCTTTTCAATCAACGGCGCATAGGTCTTGTAATTAATGCGCGCTTCGCGGTTACCGTCCCCATCGGCGATAATACCACTCATTCGGATTAAGGAGACCTTGGGACGTGGCGTCAGCCATTTTCCGATCACAGGTAAAGCTCTGATACGGCGCACATATTGATCGACCGTCGTTTTTATATCCGCCGTTGCAGGATCTTTGCGCGGCGCAGTTAATTCTATCGTGTCCTTATTAGATGTATCATTTTGATCGGTATTCATATGCTTGTGTCTTTCTTAATCCAAGTATAGCCCTGCCCCGCGGCGCAGAATTGATTCGGCCTGATCTGTATAGTCGCCATTTTCGCAGTGCAAAACAAGGCCGGGATGAATTTGCGTTCCGCTTTTCCTGTCTTTAATAGCGCGCACAATGACGCGTTTGGCGGTGCGTGTTTCTTTGGGCCATAGCGGGATAACCTCAATAGCGCCAAACCGCTTACCCAGCGCTGTAATGATCTCGCCTAAAGCTTCGGCCCGATGAACAATTGTCAAGCTGCCACGAGATTTCAGCAGACGGTGCGCTGCTTTTACCCACTGGGTCAGCGACATATCGGTATCGACATAGCCCATGGCTTGCGCTTTGGCGGTGTCATCTGAATGTAGATGATGACCTGCATCCAGATAAGGAGGGTTCGTAATAATATGATCGAAACGATCATCTGTGTCCCACTGATTAACATCAGCCTGCACGATCGTTCCCTGCCGCTGGTTGCGCTGGATATTATCACGGGCAAGATCGGCTTCCCGCGCTAAGATTTCAAGGCCTGTTAGCTCAGCATCAGGTGCGCGCTGCAATACGCACAGTCCTGCTGCGCCAACACCACACCCCATGTCCAGCACGCTTTGTCCCGCCTTCACAGGGCACGCCGCCGCTAGCAGCACCGCATCGATCGAGGTTTGAAACCCGCCCTCTGGCTGCTGCAAGGCCACGGCCTTATCTAATAGATGGATAATTTTGCTCATAGAGCTTTATTATTAGAGCCGTTCATGTCCAAGGGCAAGTCCATTTGCGCCAGCATCATCAAGTCAAATTGATTATACAGCAAGCTATGCCAGCTTTGCGGGATTTCCGTTTTCGCGTTAAAGGCATTAAAGTGATCCATATTGCCCATCGTGGCAAAGGCATTGATAATTTGCGTGTTCGCGGGAAGTTCGGCAGAGGCGGGCGCTTGAGCTGGCGTTTTTGCCTCCGCTACCATAGTGGCGGGCCGATTATCTGCCACGCCATCGATCAAGTTATTTTGGAATTTCTTATCAAAAAACGCATAGACCTCATCAAGGCTGCGGGCGCGGCCTGTTTGCTTATCAAAGAAAACATTTTTATTGGCCTCTGCCGCCTTAGGGAACAAAACCGCCGCAGGATCATTGGGCCCTGCATCGCGGGCGTTCAGGAAAGCCGAGGCCTGCCCCGCGCCCAAAAAATGTGCAAAATAAAGCTCTGTCGCGCCGACATCGCCGCCCCAATTTCGGTTTAAAATGCGCTCATTTTCGCTGGCAAATTCTGCCGCCATGTTCGACGCGACCTCAGGATCATCACGCAGGGCTAGTAAATTTTCTTTCGGCTGGGACGTATCAACGCCGTGCTTATCGCCGTAGCGCTCTATCATGCTCATCCATGTTGATTCAATAAATTGGAATAGGCCCTTGGCGCTGCTAGTTTTCGCGGAGGCTTGTGGGTCAAAGCTACTTTCCGCGCCCGCCTGCTGCAATAGGTAGGAAAAATCTACACCCGTAGACTGTGCCGCCTGCTGGATTGAGGCCACGACCTGCCGTGACGGCGCTACAGACAGAGCCTGTAATACCTTGTTTTGTATAGAATTTAACAAATCCGTCATAGAATAAATGAACTTACTTATAATTTTTGATATACTAACCAGATATCGTTATTGCAATCGACGTGCCAAATACCATCAGGAGCCTTTATGACCGCTTATATTCCGCCGCTAAAAGATATGAATTTCCTTATGCACCATGTCTTTGGGTTTAAGGATGAAGCCGTCGATCAGGACACATTTACAGCGATTTTGGATGAAGCCGCTAAACTAGCGCGCGATATTTTAGCCCCCCTAAACCATAGCGGCGACACACAAGGGTGTGCATATGATGCAGCCACCCACAGCGTCACGACTGCCGACGGTTTCAAGGACGCCTACGCCACCTATCGCGATGGCGGGTGGAACGCCGTTCCCTTTGAAGAAGATTATGGCGGACAAGGGCTGCCTTGGTCGGTCGTCTTTCCTGTACAGGAAATGTGGCAAGGCGCAAATATGAGCTTTGGCCTGTGCCCTTTGCTCAACCAAGGCGCGGTTGAGGCGATTACGCAGCATGGTTCTCAGACGTTAAAAGACACCTATTTAGAAAAGCTGATTAGTGGGCAATGGACAGGAACGATGAACCTGACGGAGCCTCATGCGGGGTCGGATTTAGGCCTCTTGTCTGCGAAGGCCGAGCCCAAAGGCGATGACAGTTACGCGATCAGCGGGCAAAAGATTTTCATCACCTATGGCGAGCATGATTTAGCTGACAATATTATCCATCTTGTCCTTGCGCGCTTACCCGACGCCCCCGACGATGTCAAAGGTATTTCTCTGTTCGTTGTGCCGAAATTCCTGGAGGACGGCACGCGCAATGATGTGCGCTGCATCGGGGTCGAAGAAAAAATCGGCATCCATGCCTCCCCCACCTGTACGATGGAATTTGACGGGGCGATCGGCTATATCGTGGGGGAGCCTCATCAAGGGCTGAAATATATGTTCACCATGATGAACAACGCCCGCCTAAGCGTTGGCTTGCAAGGCGTTGCCTTGGCTGAGCGATCCTACCAGCATGCGCTAGCCTACGCGCAGGAACGCAAACAAGGCAAAAGCTTTGGCGGGACGGAACGCGTTACAATTGACCATCATCCAGATGTTAAACGCATGCTGCTAACCATGAAAGCCCTCACCGATGCAGGGCGAGCATTGACGTATCAGGCAGCCATTCATCTGGATAGCAAATCAGGTCTTGTTGACCTGCTAACCCCGCTTGTCAAAAGCTGGTGTACAGACATGGCAGAGCGCGTATCCTCGATCGGGATACAAATTCATGGCGGCATGGGCTTTATCGAGGAAACCGGCGCTGCGCAATATTGGCGTGATTCCCGCATCCTGCCGATTTACGAGGGCACTAACGGCATCCAAGCCGCTGACCTGACCTTCCGCAAAATTCTACGTGATAACGGGCAACAAGCTCTGGCCTATATTGATGATTTGGAACAGCACGTCAACGCCGCGCACAGCGCTGATTTTGCGCCCCATTTCACAGATTTGCGCGCCTTGCTACAAACGCTCAGCCAGACACGAAATCTAGAGGACATTGCCTTTGCGGCGAAACCTTTACTAGATGGGTTTGCTACGCTGGCCGCAGGAGCCATTTTATCGCACAGCGTGAATGCTTTAGGCCAGCATGATGATGATGATTTTATCAAAGAAAAAACGCAGATCATTGATTTTTATATCAAGCATATACTCCCGCAAACGGGCGCTTATCTAATTTCAGCAAAAACAGTTTATCAACAGCGACCTAAGCTATTTCGGGGTACTAGCGCCATAATTATCCTGCGCGTAACCTGACTTCGAACAGGCCGAATGCGCCATGGTTTGAACCTTAATGATACTGGATGGCGTTGGAATGATTTTGCGGTTTTCGATAAATTTTGCATATTCGTTCCCATAGCATGTGCAATATACATCGGCAGAAATATTTTTAGGCAATAACATAGCATTGCTTTTACACTCGTTATATTGCGTAAAGGCCTCTTCACTGGCATCCAGACATGTTTGTTCGATCGCCCCCATAATATGAGACCTCTTTTCGTAGCTCCTTTTTTGATACGCGTATCTAAAAAATTAGCCGCCAAGCATTCGCAATCATAATGCGCGCGCAACAAGTTATCTTGCTCACAATATTGGTTAAATATATTGGCTTCGTGGATATAAGGTTCGGGAATTTTATCGCTTTCTTCCTTGGCCTTGTCTTCGGCTTGCTCTTGCATGACCTCGGCTTCTAGCGAATCCAGAAAATTCTGCGCCCGCACGTCAGAAACCTGCAGCGACAGCACACAAATAGCCAAAAGAACAAATACGTAACGCATATTGCCATTTTAACATGCCCCGTTATCAGGCTAAAGAGCGAAGTTAGTTTATTGTGGAATAAAGGACAGCTGATCGACTGGAATAAAGCTATTCATTCGTTTTAATGAAATTTTGGCATCGCCATCACGCAATGTCAGCGTCTCTCCCGCATCGAGCAGCCATGTCAATGTCTTGCCTGACACCTGAGGCACGGGAGATGCGATCATAACACCTTCTTCAGCTGGCTGTGTCAGGGTCATAACAATTTTCATAGGCTGCGTAACGGTTAGACGGCGCACCCATGCACGGTTAAATCGGTGGCCCATATAATTCCACGATGCTGACATATTAGCCCTAGTCGAATCTTTCCTGACATCCACAGCATCATTATTCAATTCCCCCCAGATCATTTCCTCATTCAAATGAGGCAAAGTCATAGCAATGATAAAATCATCCCCCGCCTGCCCCATATACGTATCTTTAAGGCGGTCATAAAAAGCCCAATACGTATTATCTGATAATGGCAATAGTAATTTATGAACATCCTCTCCGGCGCGAACACGCGCCTGGACATCCTTTAGCCCCGTCAAATGTCCATCCGGAGACACCGCCACGACACCATAAAACGGATCAACAAAGACCTTCTTTCCATTTGAAAGTGACACAACTCTGGCAGCATGTCCGCCTTTAACAGTTAGCATATCCCATTGCTTTGATGAAATCCCGTCTTGTTGCAATAAAAAAGCCAACATACGTGATGCATTATCGCATAGACCGGCTTGAATTTCCGTTTCCATGACACCTTCCGGCAAGCGCACAGAATGTGGCAAGCGGTGGTTAGTTATATACGGCCGTGCCTTATACCAAAAATTTCATCTGGATGTTGGTGATGAAATTTTTGAAAAACTGTTGTCGCATGTTTAACGACTGTCTTTTCTTCTTCGCTCAGTGGCAAATTATCAAAAGCCGGACCTAATTGCTGACCAGCCACTAAACTTTGTGTCTTTAACATTGCAGCCTGAATCAAAGCATAACGCACCCCAAACCATCCCAAGACGCCACAAATCAACAAGCCAACACATAAATACAAAATTTTTTTCATCACAAAATTGTCCTTCAAATAACATCAACAACCTATCGTATATAAATATGAATGACAAAGGAAAACGCCCCGCAAAGGCAGGGCATTTTGAAATTTGTTTTCGTGATTTCGACTAAACGTCTAGAACCAAACGCTGAGGGTCTTCGATGAAGTTTTTGATCCGCACAAGGAAGCTTACAGCCTCGCGACCGTCGATGATACGGTGATCGTATGAGTGCGCCAAGTACATCATTGGGCGCGCTTTGATTTCGCCATTCGGCATAACCATTGGGCGCTGCTGGATTGAGTGCATACCCAAAATACCTGATTGAGGTGCGTTCAAAATTGGTGTTGAAAGCAATGATCCAAACACACCACCATTTGTGATTGTGAATGTACCGCCCTGCATTTCAGCCATAGACAATTTACCGTCACGGGCGCGTTTACCCAAATCAACGATCGCAGCCTCGATTTCAGCCATGCTGAGCTGATCTGCATCACGCAAAACAGGAACAACCAAGCCCTGCGGCGTAGAAACAGCCACACCGATATTGTAGAAGTTTTTGTAAATGATGCTATCGCCGCTAATTTCCGCATTCACAGATGGGAATTCTTTTAGCGCTTGAATAGCTGCCTTCACGAAGAAAGACATAAAGCCAAGCTTAATGCCGTGCTTTTTCACGAACTGATCTTGGTAAGATTTACGCAAGTCCATCACAGGCTGCATATCGACTTCGTTAAATGTAGTCAAAATAGCGGCTGTGTTTTGTGCATCTTTTAGGCGGGTTGCAATAACTTGACGCAGTTTCGTCATTTTAACGCGCTCTTCGCCTTCACCTGCTTCACGCGCTGGGCCGGCTTTGGCTGGGGCCGGAGCCGCTGCAGCAGGAGCAGGCGCTGATTTTTTCGCCGCGCCAGAATCCAAGTAATTTTGAACATCTTCTTTGGTGATACGACCATCTGATCCGCTAGCTGGGATAGATGATGCATCAAGATTATTATCCGCAATCATTTTACGTACCGCAGGAGATAGTTTTGGCTCATCAACCGGAGCTGCCTTTGATGCTGGAGCCTCAGCAGGAGCAGCAGCTGGTTCTGCTTTAGCTTCCTCAGCGGCTGCGGGAGCTGGGGCAGCTGATGCCGAAGCGCCAACTTCCATTTGTCCAAGAACGGCGCCGACCTCAACATTTTCGCCTTCGCCGACAATAATTTTAGTAATAACACCATCAGATGGCGCATTCACTTCCAAGGTTACTTTATCTGTTTCAAGCTCGATAATCGGCTCATCTGCTTTGACCGCTTCGCCTTCTTTTTTCAGCCATTGTGCGACTGTGGCTTCTGCGACTGATTCACCTAATGTGGGGACAAGAATATCTGTCATTTTTATTTTTCCGCCTTTTTATACATCAAAAAATCTAAACATTTCGTTTTCGGCCTTAGCCTACCGAACCTACTTACGCGCTTCAAGCCCTAAAAACAACCCTAAAAATGCTGCCAACCACGTTTGCCGGGTAAGGCTATGTCGTTGTTTTGGTTATCACGCAGACGGACTTTGCCTTGGCCTGCGGCGAAAGAACCAATCACCGCGCCATTACAGCCGATTGTCGTTAAATCTTGCAGGCACGCTGACACTTGATCGCGGGACACAGCCATCACAATTTCGTAATCATCACCGCCTGTCAGCGCCGTCATAACATCATCACCCACAACAGGAATATCGTCTAATAAGCAGACAGCTTCGACGCCAGAGGCCTTTACAATATGCCCTAAATCAGCAATCAAGCCATCCGATACATCACAAGCAGCGTGCGCATATTTGCGAACAACCTGCCCCAATCCGTTATTCAGCGGTGGCGCTACGGTTATCCCTTGCGCAAAGGCCTGCGCTCCTTTGCCCATCACGCCGCTCACAATCAGCGCATCGCCATCTTGAGCGCCCGATCGCAGCACAGAACTTCCGCACGGCACCTGCCCGATCATCGTCACCGTGATCGACACGCCCGCGCATGATCCCGTTGTATCCCCGCCTGAACAATAAAGCCCGCTTGGTTTTTGATCCGCAAGCAACGCCCCTGTAAAGCGTTGCAACCAGTCCGCATTTTGCGCTTTATCATCAGGCAAAGACAAGGCCAGTTGATAACACACAGGATCAGCGCCACTGGCGTAAATATCAGACACGTTCGATCGAAGTGCTTTTTGCGCGATAACCTCGGGCGGGGTTTCGGCAAAGAAATGAAGGCCTTCATGCAGGGTATCGGTGCTCATCACATAATCACAGCCCTGCTGAGCAGGTAATATGGCTGTATCATTGGCAAAATCAGCGGCCTCAGCGCGCCCCAGCGCTAAGGGCAGAAAATAGGTCTGAATAATATCAAATTCGCTCATTGTTTAGCCATCCCGCCTGCTAGGCCTTGCAGATGGTTAACCGGGCCATATCCCGATCCAACATTCAGCGCGTCGCTATGGGCAATCGCACGCGTCAGGAAATCTTTGGCCTGCGCGATAGCATCCTTCACAGGTAAGCCTTGCGCCAGATAGGTTGCGATCGCTGCGGACAAAGTACAGCCAGTGCCATGCGTATTGCGCGTTTCGATTTTATCTACCGTAAAATAATGCAAGCCGTCTGCATCACATAAAATATCAGTAGCTTTATCCGAAGTCCTATCGCCGCCTTTTAATAAGACAGGCACGCCACCAAGCATTTCATACAGATCCTGAGCCGATTTTTCTGCGTCCAGCACAGCCGCCTTCAAAAAGACCTGAGCCTCCGCAATATTTGGCGTCACTAACGTGCACAAAGGCGCTATGTCAGATATCATCAAATCCACCGCAGCCTGAGAGGTCAACCGATGTCCGCTGGTTGAGACCAAAACCGGATCCATCACCAAATTAGCTGGGCGGTATTGATGTAGCACGTCAGCAATCGCCCGTGTCACATGCTCATCCCCCAACATCCCCGTTTTAACCGCATCAACCCGAACATCAGAAAACACAGCCCGTAATTGATCCGCCACAAAACCCGCATCAATCATCAAAGCGCCTTGCACGCCTTGCGTATTTTGCGCCGTAAGCGACGTTAGCGCCGCCATACCATACGCGCCTAAAACGGTCATTGTTTTCAGGTCAGCTTGAACACCCGCCCCACCCGACGGGTCAGAGCCTGCAATCGTTAAGACATTTTTGATAGCGTTATTATGCGTCATAAAGCGGGTTTAGCATAATTTCATCCAAACCCCAAGCATGCTTTACGAATGTGTAAATGCAGCTAAAGGTACAGTGCCGTCGAACGACGTTTCAAGCGTCACAGCGACAGATGCTGTTTCCTCAAGCTCTAGCTCTGATGAATTGGCAGCCTTAATGTTCGCAGCATGATCAAAAGCCCGCAAGACTTGTGATGCCGCCAGATCAATATTGGCATCTGTTTTATCTTCCAATTCTTGAACAAAGGGCTGTTTTACAAGCTCTGCCAAAACCGCACTAGCAAGCTTTTGACGATCAACATCTTCATCCCATTTGTTATCCGTGCGCACCTGTTCGGCAAAGGCCGCAAAATCAAAGTCATCCGGATAAATGTTACGCGTTAGCTCCAAATCAATCTTACCATCAGGAGACTTACCACCGCGCACAACAAAATCACGCACATCTTCGGCTAGCATATCCTTAATTTGGGCTTCAGGGTGTCCCAAGAATAATTGAACATCATGATCAACCATTTGGATGATGGCTGACCCAACGCCCTCTTCCGGGCTTGTATACAAAATACGTAGTTTTCCTTGCTCTTCCAAGTCATGAATATCTTGCTCATTACAACGGAAGATCCTAGACACTTGCTGAACAATTTCCTTCGGAAGATCCTTACAAACGGCATCGGACGCAGGAACATGATCCAAACGTGTAATTGTGGCAAAGGATTTAATTTTATCCCCGTTTGGCGTATCAACACTTTCGCCCTTACCCAAAGCGACGCCTTCTTGCTCCAGCACAGCATGAGACCCCCGACAAAATGTCACGACGGGGACACCCGCATCACGGTGCTGAGTATAGTTATCCCAACCTTGTTGGTAACAAACATCCTGCGTTGTTGTATACTGACCGTCTACTTTTTCAGCGACATCGGGCTCCCACGCGCCGTAGATAAATAACCCAACCGTTTCGTCACCACTTGGCTTTTGGTTATGGAAAGCTCGCTTATAATTAGCATGCAACTGCCGCTTACCTTCAGGCGCTTTATTCTCATTATACGTTGTTGAACTTTCAAAACGGATATTTAAGACACTATCTGCCGCAACACGTCCTTGCTTAACCAAGCGATTAAACCCTGCCGTTAGCCAATTCACATACGATTTATCCGTTGACCAAGGGGCGCTCAGGTCGTTTTGAATCACGATAGTTGTCTCCGCAGGACTATGATTCGCATCACTTGCGGCCTGAGACTGGCCTGCACCTAAAACATGCACATGCTCAAAAGCATCTAGCTTTGATGAAATTGTATTGGGAGTTGATACAGTATAGGTATCGTTATTTACAGCTGCATCTTGTAAAATTACATTTGCCATTACACAGTCCTCCTTGCGGGGTTGCCGCAACTAGATCATTGACTTTATGGATATGGAGGGTTTTGTATTGCTACGCCTCACTACCCGGTTTCCTAATTATGGATACCATGGCAGAGGCTGACTATCAGTCGACTGACACGGCGCTTTAGCATTGTTAACGCGGTGCAAGCTGATCCATCAAATGCCGCGATTACCCTCACGATATAAAGCTTTTTTGATCCCGTCAATATTTTTTTATTGCTGAGATAAGATAATTCAATTTATATATTATGTCAAATAATTTGCGCTTATTTTATTGCTTTTTCAACACCTTCCCCCACCCGCAATAAATTGGGGTGACAAAGCAATAATTATGGTGTAGCTTTGCGCCGTTTCGTTGCACATCCCGCCTGTGGATTGCAAATAGACCAGAAACGCTGCTGTAGCTCAGTGGTAGAGCGCACCCTTGGTAAGGGTGAGGCCGAGAGTTCAATTCTCTTCAGCAGCACCATTTTATTTATCACCCACCTTCACCGATAACCGCAGACAACCTTGAAATATAAGCCATTAAGGGGCTATACTTGTTACAGATGATTATCAACGCCCGCACACGATTGGGGGCAAGCAACCTAAAAAGGGAGTGTTTTAGGGGCAAGTTTTAAAGCGTGGGGGCAAGCGGTGGCTTTAACAGATATAAAATGCAAAACAGCAAAACCAAAGGATAAAGCTTATAAAGTCTTTGATGGTGGAGGCCTATATCTAGAAATACTACCAAGCGGTAAAAAGCTATGGCGGCAAAAATATTACTATCTTAAAAAAGAAAAACGCATATCGTTTGGAGCATATCCGCTTGTATCGCTTGCCGATGCCAGAGCGGAACGAGATAAGGCGAAAAAGCTTCTCATTCAAAACATAGACCCCAGCGCACAGAGAAAAGAGAATTTAGCCCAGCTAACAATCAATGCGGAAAACACATTTAAAGCGGTGGCGCTTGAATGGCTGAATTTAAGAAAAGATGAATGGAGCGAGGGCTACCAGCAAAAGAATTTGCGTGTTTTAGAAATGCATCTCTTTCCTACCCTGGGTAATCGCCCCATTAAAGACATAACACCGCCTGAGCTATTAGACACGCTAAGAAAGATAGAACAGCGCAAAGCCTTTGATATATTGAAAAAGGCGCGAAGCATTGCAGGCATGGTTTTTCGTTACGGCATACAAACAGGCCGCTGCGAGTGGAATGCAGCAGAAAATCTTCGTGGAGCACTCAAGAACAAAAAGACCACACACTTTGCGGCACTCGATGAAAAGCGCCTCCCTGACTTTCTGAGTGCACTAGAACGCAACGAAGCCCGCATATTTGAACGCACACGCCGCGCCGTATGGTTTTCGCTTTATACATTCCAGCGCCCCGTTGAGATCAGAAAAGCGCAATGGAGTGAAATAGACTTCAACACAAACGAATGGCGCATAAGTGCTGATAAGATGAAAATGCGTCGATCTCATGTTGTGCCTTTATCGCGCCAAGCAATCAAAGTGCTAAAACAACAACAACAAGAAACAGGCGACCTTAACACAGATTGGGTTTTTCCCTCACAGGCGGGGCACCAAAAGCCAATGAGTGACGGCACAGTAAATAAAGCAATCCAACGCCTTGGCTTTGGTGAGGAAACAAAAGCACATGGCTTTAGGGCATTGGCACGCACATTGATTAGGGAGCGCTTAAAATACGATAGCGAAAGCATCGAAAAACAACTAGCACACAAGACTAGAAATCCTTTAGGCGAAGCTTATGATCGCACGCAATTTTTAGATGAACGCAAAACCATGATGCAAGATTGGGCAGATTATTTAGATGGGGTGAAGTGATGCAAGAACAGTATGAAGATGCCACAGCTTATATAAAGGATTTGCCTAAATGGTTGCCTGCATCTGTTCATCAGAGTATTGAAACGCGGTTTTCAAAAAAAGATTTAAAACTTTGGCTGAGAGCACGCCCCATATTTTTTGATTATAGTTTAAAAGATTTTTGGAGTTTACTAGAGAAAAGACAAGTGGAAGTAAGCTGGCTAAAAGATGCTCTGGCAGCGGATGTTTCTCACATTCCGTTTAAAAATGATGAGGCCAAGAAAAAATGGATAAGCCTTCAGGAAGGCAGAGCGCCTAAAAAGAATTTAATAGACCCATTCATTGATGAAATAGTTTTTCAAATACCATTAAAATATTGGTTGGATCATGACTACGCCGACCTTCGAAAGCAGCAATTAATGGACACCATTAAAAAGCTAGATCAAGCGATCGAAACTTTAGGGTTTGGCTCAGGGGACATAAAGAAAGTTCGAGAGAGATATGCAACAGTTCTTGAAACCGATTTTATACAAAAAAATAAACGAACCACTAAACACGGAAACCATCACCCAGTGGTACGCACACAAAATGAATGCATGTACTACAAAAGAGCATTAGAGTTTTGGTTTAAGCGGTACACTAGAAAAAAGCATGGAAAATACATTGATTTTATTGCTGATGATATTTTTGACAATGAGTTTTTTGAAGCTTTATCATTTTAAAACAGAATCTTAAGGCAAAAACATTAGAGTTCAGCACCTAAAATAGGCACTGAACTCGCATCGACCCAATAAAGCGCCCTCCATAATATTCTAAAAGGTAAGCAATCACTCTTACGCATATTTATGGAGCATTATTATGAAACTTTCATATACAATTGATGAGGCCGCAGAACTCTCAACAATCTGCAAAACCAAACTGTATCAAGCAATACGCAGCAATGAGCTACCCGCGAAGAAAATAGGACGGCGCAGCCTTATCCTTCATTCTGACTTGGAAAGCTTTTTAAGCAATCTCGATAATTATCCTACCGATCAATTTTCGGACATTTTCGTTGTTGACATCGATGGACTTGAGGGCGAAGAGAGTTTACGGCGATTAGAGTATGAATACGGACAATTACCTCCAACGGTAGAAGTCATTTCTGGCGGGGACGGTCGGCATATCTATTTTAAATATCCTGAACGAGGAAGAATTAAAACCACGGCGGGACAAGTTGCCCCTCATATAGATATACGGGGAGAAGGCGGTTTTATAATTTGCCCTCCCTCAATCCATCCCAGCGGGCGCAAATATGAATGGTCAGTAGATTGCACCCTAGAAATCGCCACCGCCCCCACATGGCTTTTAAAATTAGCCAAAGGAAAGTCGACCAAACCCAAGCCATCCCCTCAATCAAATGAATGGCTTGACCTTATAAAAGACGGTGTAAAGGAAGGCGGCAGAAACAACGCAATAGCACGCATATCAGGCATGCTCTTAAGAAAAGGCTTAAACCCTTATATCACGCTCGAGCTTTGCCAGGCATGGAATGAAAGCCGATGCACCCCACCGCTGGATCAAACGGAAATTTTCACCATCGTTAATTCAATTTTAGGGCGTGAATTACAGCGCCGCCAAGGAGTACAAAACAATGACTAATCACTTTAAAATATATGACAATCAACAGAACAAACCGCATATTGACGATTTTGACGGAAATTTTGATCAAATCATTCGCTTTGATCAATTCGAAACCCCAGAAATACCAGCTAATCTTTTGCCATCTTTTATAGGTGATTATGCGCACGACATATCTGATATCTTATCAGTACCTTGTGCGCTACCTGTGTTAGCCTCATTGGGTATATTATCCACGTCAGTAAGTAAAAAATTTGTAGTTACACCAAAGGCCGATTGGCGGGAGCCCGTCAATATATATACGGCCATCGCTTTACCTCCTGGCAGCAATAAATCACTTACTTTAAAACGATTAATTGCGCCAATCGAGTGCTGGGAAAAAGACCAGTTTAAGAAAGTGTCGCCTGTACGAGAGAAAGCTAAGTCCGAATTGAATGTGATCACACTAAAGAAAAAGCGTTTAGAAGCGATTATTAAAAAACCTAGTGAGGAGGAAAAAACTCGACAAAAAACCATTGAAGAGCTTGTTAAGCTTGAGGATGGACTTCGAGAGTTGCAGCAAAGTATCCCTGCCGTTCCGAAAATGTACTCTAATAATATAACTCCCGAAGCTTTGGAACAGTGTGTACATGAGCAAGATGGCCGTTATGCTGTAATTACAGATGAAGGCGGTGTATTGGAAACGTTATCTGGGTTGTATAATTCGGGTAAGGCAAACGTAGATATTTTATTGAAAGGCATTGATGGGGGAAGCGTTCGTATTAAGCGAAAAGATCGCGAATACAATATAAATCCTTATCTTTCACTTGCTCTGGTTGTACAGCCACAAATTTTTATGAATATGGCTAATAATCGCAGCTTTGCTGGGAATGGCTCATTAGAGCGTTTTTTATACGCTTTGCCTGTATCTAATGTTGGATACCGAGACATAACAGATCGAGTTTTATGCGATCGTAAAAAGGAAGCATACGAAAGGTGTGTATATAATTTGCTATGTATCGAAACACCTGAAACACCACATGAGCTAACCTTATCTCCTCAGGCTAAAATTTTATGGGATGAATATCGCAAGGAATTAGAAACTGAATTACGCCCTAATGGGCGGCTTTATATTTGCGCTGGGTGGGGTGCTAAATTGGCTGGATACACTCTTAGAATATCTGGCTTATTGCATATCGCTGAAAAATGCGAGCACTCAATCAAAAATATCATTGATGAAAGCACTATGCGTAACGCGATCACTATGGCGAAACTTTTATCAGAGCACGCCATAGCTTCATTTGGGCTTATGGGGATTGAACAACATGTGCGGGATGCCAAAGAGCTATTTGAATGGCTGAAAACACAGCATGTTGCCAAATTATCAAAGTCTCAAATAATGCACGGTGTACGCAATAGAGAGATAGGCAAGAAAGATCGTTTAAACAAAGCTATAAAAGAGCTGATCAATAGAAACGTCTTAAGCAGGCTACATGTTGACACCTCAACCAGAAAGCCAACTAATGTGTACTTTATAAATCCTGAAATATTTTAATCTGCACTAAACAAGAAAAAGTGAAATTTAAGAATGTTCACAAGTTTCACTTTTTCTTATAGGAATTACATATAAAAGATTAAATTTCATCGGGCAGATTCTTTTTTACCCGTTTTTTATGTTGTGCTTCAGCTTGTTTTTCTCTCAATGCTTTAGTCTCTCTGTATTCACGAGCTTCAATCGTTTCAATGAACTCTGCTTCAGGTTCAATTTGCAGAACTTCATTTTGAATATCCTCTAAGGTTACATTAAAAAATTCTTTGCGCGTGTTAATCAAATTAACGCGCTGGCTATCAAAAACTTTATGCAACGTAGTTTCAAGCGCTGGCGCATCCTCTGCATAAATCATAGCGTGCACATCAAAAATAAAAGGCACACTTGCATCGCCAAGTTCTTTTACACGGTCAAAGGGCTCCAATCTACGCGTCATGCCAATTTTGTAGACATGCTCCCCAAATGCACCAATATTCGAAATTACATACACATGCCCGGCTTTAGTTTGTTCTGCCATAGATTTTGCACGCTCGTTTCTTTCGTGTGCCGTCTTCAGTTCTTGTTCAAGATCAGCCATCTCTTTTTGTAACTTCTCTAACTTAGCGCCAGCAGCTTTTTCAGCATTCTTTTGCGCTTTCACTAATAATTTAGCGTATTTATCTTCCTCTTTCTGAGCCGCCAAAGCTTCTTGTTCTAGTTTAGCCTCTTCTCGCATTTGCCTTCTGATTTCGGCTTGCTCTTCTTTTTCTGCTTGTTTTTTCTCTCTATATTCATGATTAAGTCTTAGCTCCTCAATTTTTAAATCTAAGTAATCATGGTCAATATGGATGGCATTCGATTCATTAAGTTTTGAGATAGCTGTATATGCTTTTGTAATGCGCTCTTCCATCCTGGTTATGTTTTTCCAAGTAACATTAGCTATAGCAACATCACACTCGTTATTAAATGCCCTAGCAGTCAGTTTAATAGCGCGATTGGTCATGGTGCGCCCCTTAGCCTTACTTCCCTCTAATGTCCATTCTGTAGAGCAATAAATAGCAGTTTTATCTGAGAGCATTGTTTTTTGCTTTGCTCGGACAAGGTTAATTTGATTTTTATATTTTTCAGACGTATCAAAATCAAAATGCGGCTTATAAAAGCCAAGTTCTAAAAGCTCAGATTCTTCATCATATATAGCAAGCTCTCTGGCCAGCTGATCAAATATCTCTTTTTTATCTTTATAATCAGCCTTAAGTTCCTGTATGTCGTGTTCAATCTCTCCTTTCTCGGAGAGGACGTCTTCCAGCTCTTCATCAGCGTCAATTACTTCAGAGAAACGTTCTTCATACCGCGCTCTCTTTCTGGTCTCTAGTTCCAACATGTCCGATATTTTCTCATGTTGTTTGAGTACGTAATATGTATATATAGGCACAGCAAAAAGCACTAGCGCTGTGAAAATTAATGACATCCCCAGAGCATAAATCCCAGTACATGCTGTGATGGTGGCATAAATCCAAAATATAACTTCTAATTTATACTGATTTTTAGGTGTGCTTATATCTTTTAACTTTGGCGATTGTTTCAATGAAAGATCCTCTCCTGAAATGGCTTTATTTAGTAACTCTGTGAACTGTTGGGCATGTTGACGATGAAAAGATGAAAACTTGTAGATGTTAGCGCTTGTTTCACTGCTTTCAATTGTTCCTGATGTTTCTATATATGATAGGCATATCGTTTTCTTGATAATGCCGTATAAATACACTTCTAAAACGTTTTGAAAAGAAAAGCATTCCACATCCCCATACTCATAGGGAATGAAGACAATCCGTTCTGTGGTTAACACAAGCGCACCAGAGCTAGGAGTCCGTAAAACATTGATAGCACTAAGAAATACTTCTTCATTATTTAAATGATAGGCAATTTTGTGGAGGAGACTATCCCCGATCCCCCAAAAACCAGAAATCCCTTGAGCTTCTAATTTATCTCTAATCGTTTCTGCATCCCTATTTTCTTGCATGCTTACTCCTCTCTAAATATTATTTACTTTTTCTAAATTCCGCTGGGCTTTCGCATTTAATACTACCATGCCACATGCCCCATTGGTTTTGACGAGCAATGTCTTCTAGCGCGATATAACTTATATCATTGGCGTATTTACGATCAGCAAAGGCTCTACCACGAAAAACCATCATTTTATTCAGATTGATATTTTCATACAGATCATTGTTTGCGTAGCAGGTAGCAAGTGGGCGTTTGTAGCGCCCTTTTTTATTAAATTCGCATGTGATGGTGGTGTCTAAATAATCATGTAAGATTTCTTTCTTAAGAAAATCGGTTGCCATTTCACCGTATGCAATATCTATTTCTTGCCCACCTTCACGGCGTGTGCAGCTTTGCTTTAATTCGGTTGCATCTATGCCATAAAGTCGAAAAGCCTGCTTATAGCTTCTATGCGGATTGTATCCCCATCCACGACACGATCCAGTTTGCCCCTTATTAAGGTGTCATATGGCGCTTGCGCCTGCGCTGGGGTGATTGTGATACAGATAGCTATAGCAACCACCCAGCGCATCGTATGTTGTTTATTGTTTTGCAATTTTAATAAGAACCAATAAATTACAAACAAGCACAAGGCCTAGAAACATGCCCATTGCAAATAAATACTTTATATTTCGTGCCATGGTATCATTGTCTATAGCTGCAATTTTCATGATTCTTTCGTTTTGTAATTCCTTATATTTATTTAAAATATCAGGCGCGTTATCACCATTTTCAATAGCCTGTCCATAAATATTTGCCAATGTATCAGCATATGATTGCTTGTACTTATTGGGTATATTGTCGATCCAGCCGTTAACCACTTTATAGTTGCCTTCCCCTAGGTTTTCTTCGCTGAGCACTTCTGGGCGTTTATAATCCCCTTGTTTTTTGTTTGAGGTTTCATTTTCAGCTAATGCTTCTTTAATAGTCGTATAGCTTATATTTTGAGGTTTTGATTGAGGCCAAATTAGTGCAAAGATCACAATTACAAAAATTGTGGCGATTATGCTCCCTGCTATTCTCATTCCTTTAATTAGAAAAATATCTTCTATTCTGTCCCACATCTTTAGTTTTCTCCTGTTGCACTAAATTTCACATTAAATTTATCGTCACTCATACAAATTAGCTGTATGAGGTTTATAAACGCAACTATAGCAGGTATAAGCGTCCAAAAGAATACAATGGATAAAATGCCCGCAGTTGTATTTCCCAAATAAAAATGATGCGCCCCAAAACCGCCAAGGAAAAAACAAAGTAAAATAGCTGTTGTCTTTTGCTTACTATTGTTTACAGCTTTTTTTATGATATAAATTTCTCTAGCGAAGTCGTCTGATGGCTCAAAATCCACCTCCATCCCCTCCGAAATAGCTTGCTCTTCCGTTGCTAAGTTTTGCCTTGTGAATTTATACCGTTTACCATCATGACCGCTAATTAGGCCTGAATGGTTTGTTTTCTCAAAGTTTAAAATTGTACCTTTCATTTTCTTCCCTTTCATAGATAGCTCAGCGCCACCAACCCGAAGGGCTGGTGACTGGGAGTTAGTAACCGCAATACTCTGAAAACGGCGCGATGCTTTTTAAGCTTGCGCTCTGGACATATAACACCGCCTCCCAGTCCTAAGACCGAGGGACGGCACCCATGATGCGAAAACATATAAAATGAAAACGCATCAATGACGGCTGATGCCAGCCGCAGAGTATTTAGAGGTTACTAAGCCCCAAGCATTTGCCGATGCAAATACTCAAAGGCATATTGCTAATTATGATTGTAAATTGCAAGCTTTGTTTTGCGCTGGTTGATTATGCACTGCGCTGGGAATGTCTTATAATAAGCGTATGAGAAGAAAGCCAAATCCAGTTGGCGTGCGCCTTGATCCAAAACATGACGAAAGAACGCGCGCTAAAATTCAGACAAGTCAGCTCCTTAACCGATTGTATAAACATGCAAATGGTGAGGTTGAAATGACACCTTCCCAGATCAAAGCCGCTGATATTTTACTAAAGAAAACATTACCCGATTTAAGCGCTATGCAGGTTTATTATAAGGATGACACTGCACACAATATATTAAAAAATGGCGCGAAGATAGAAACGCTTGCCGATGCGGAACAAGCATACATGGAGCTAATAAAGGGCAATATTGTTGTTTTAGATGATGACGACATGAGGCTTTAACTCTTTCGAATTAATCCAGAAATGCAGCTTAACTGCTGTTTGATTTAATATGCCATTGTGATAAAATTCGATTATGAACTCACACAATCATCCGTAACAAATAGACGTTTAGGGGCACTATTAGGGGCAAGTTTAAATTAAACTTAAAAAATACAATTTAAAATCAACATCTTAACCGTAAAAAACAATTCTCTTCAGCCACCATTCCTCCACACAAAATTTATCGTTTATTTTCATTTTCTTGGCAGTCAAAAACTTCGGATTCAAAGCCAGCTCCTTTGAAAAATAAACGTTTCTTCGTACGCCCCTTAACGCGTTGTTTTTATTGTATTTTTAAAAATAAGCACTTAGCGCACTAACCATATCAATCCCCTGTTCAATCCCCTGATTGTTTAATCCGCTATATTTGCTTCATAGTTTCAGTATAGCCACTTCAAGGTAGCCGCAATTCTCATACCATGCCGTCTCCCCCCCCCTTGAACATTTGAGATTTTTCTTTAATTTAAAGACGTTGATATTTCACCCTTTGCAGAAAGCTTTTATTTTATGCTTCCTTTTATCTTGGCGATATTCCCGTTTTTTTATTTCGTACTCATTGCTTCGATAACGCCGGGGCCGAATAACATTATGTTGACCGCTAGCGGCATGAATTTTGGTTACCTCAAAACAGTGCCGCATATTGTTGGTATTTGCACTGGTTTTTTAGTATTGCTGATTTTGTGCTCTTTAGGCATTGGCGCTATCTATAAAGCCTTTCCGATTGCGCAAACGGCGCTAAAGTTTATCGGTAGCGGATATTTACTTTACCTAGCGTATCGTATTTTAACATCGGGCGCTGTAGGCCTAAAGAAACAAGTCCAGCACACGGTTAAACCCATGACCTTTTGGGAGGCCTTTGGCTTTCAATTCATCAACCCCAAGGGCGTTATTTTCGGAATGACGGCTCTGACGATTTTGCCTGCAGATTTTAATATGCTTGAACGATGCATAGCCATTATTGTAGCCGTTGCTATAACAGCACCGATTTCAACGCATACCTGGGCCATTATGGGTCAGCTGATAGCCAAGCTTTTTCGCGATGATAAAATGCGCCATATCATCAATGGCGGGCTAGCCCTGTTACTGATCGCAACGATCCCGATGATGTTTTCGTAAATCTCCGCCCCCGAGACAATAAACAAGATTTCATGGGTTTGTTTTCAAAAACGCTTGCGAGGCGGAATTACGCCTGATAAACAAGAACCTTAATTTAAAAAGGCGATGTATTGATAAAGGTCACAAGCCTTATACGCGTAGTCGCCCTCGACACAAATATAATTATAAGGAAACAATCATGGTTTCAGCCGCTGAACAGCTTGCTAAGAATGCGAATTGGGGAGCTTTTTCCAAAGCAACAGAGCTAAAAAACGAATTTTATTCGTAATCGGAGCGTTGCTTGTTTATCGTTTAGGGACATACATCCCTATTCCCGGCATCGACCCACATGTGTGGAATGAGATTTTCACACAAAAAGGCGGCGGTATTTTGGACATGTTTAATATGTTCTCTGGTGGAGCGTTGTCACGTATGACAATTTTCTCACTCAATATTATGCCCTATATCTCGGCATCGATCGTGATGCAGCTGGCGAGTGCGATGTCTCCTAAATTGGAAGCACTAAAGAAAGAAGGCGAGCATGGCCGCCAGCAAATCAACCAATATACACGTTACCTGACCGTTATTTTAGCAACCATCCAAGGCTATACGCTGGCCGTTGGTTTGGAAAGCATGCAAGGCGCTAGTGGCTCTGCCGTGATTGATCCGGGCATGTTCTTCCGCATTTCTACTGTCATTACGATTGTTGGCGGGACTGTTTTCTTGATGTGGCTGGGTGAGCAAATCACAGCGCGTGGCATCGGTAACGGTGTTTCTTTAATCATTTTCGCGGGTATTGTGGCAGGCTTGCCTCGTGCGCTGGCCTCGATTTTAGAACTTGGTCGCCAAGGTACGTTTAGCCCGATTGAGCTATTGATGTTTGTGACTGTCATTTTGGGATCGATTGCATTTATCGTATTTATGGAACGCGCGCATCGCCGCATTGTTGTTCAATACCCTAAACGTCAAGTCGGCGCCAACCGCATGAGCGGCGGCGAAAGCAGCCATATCCCAATGAAGCTCAACACATCTGGCGTTATTCCGCCGATCTTTGCGTCCTCATTGCTATTGCTGCCCTTGACGGTTGTTGGCTTTACAGGCGAAAGCGGCAGTGACTGGTCTGCGACATTGTCTCAATTCCTGCAACACGGGCAGCCTCCGTACATGATTGCGTATGGCTTGTTGATTTTATTCTTTGCATTTTTCTATACGGCGATTGTTTTTAACCCAGAAGAAAATGCAGAAATGCTGCGTAAATATGGCGGATTCATTCCCGGCATTCGCCCTGGCAAACAAACGGCAGAGCATCTGGACTTCGTCCTTACGCGCGTTACTGCCATTGGCGCTGTTTATTTGGTCGCCATTTGTTTACTGCCGGAAATTCTGATTTCCAAATACAATATGCCCTTCTATTTCGGTGGAACAAGCTTATTGATTGTGGTATCTGTGACAATGGATACGATTGCTCAGATCCACTCTCATATGATTGCCCATCAGTACGAAGGATTGATGAAAAATCTAAACTTAGAGGAAAGCGCAAATAAATGAACTTAATACTTTTCGGCCCTCCGGGCGCAGGCAAAGGCACACAAGCAGTCCGTCTGGAAGAAAAATTCGGTCTAAAGCAACTATCAACTGGTGATATGCTCCGCGCCGAAGTCGCTAGCGGTAGCGAACTGGGTAACCGTCTTAAAAGCATTATGGACAGTGGCAAATTGGTTTCTGATGAGATCATCATCGAACTGATTGCAGAGCGCGTATCCCACGCCGATTGCGAAAAAGGCTTTATCCTTGACGGCTTCCCTCGCACCGTTCCACAGGCTGAGGCTTTGGATGATATGCTGAAAAACATGAAGCGCGATCTTAATCATGTCATCGTGCTTGACGTTGACCAAGAGGCTTTGGTTGAACGCATTTTAAAACGCGCCGAAGAAACTGGCGGCGCACGCGCGGACGATAACGAGGAAACAGTTAAAAAACGTCTTGGCGTTTATAACGAACAAACAGCGCCCGTGCTTCCCTACTACGAAGCCAAAGGCTTGCTCCGCAGCGTTGATGGCATGGCATCGATTGATGACGTTGCCGTGGCGATCGAAGCAATTATCAACTAGGCAAACAAACGCTAGACAAACACAAAACGCATTCCTTCATTGTGAATGCGTTTTTTCTATGAAAAACGTTGACTTCCCTTACGTAATGCTTATAGTGCACTGACTCTTTATAGGTATGAAGGGTTATTTTGTTTACAAACCGGCGGCTAAAGCGCACAAACGTTAGGCTTATACGGTTTGGTTTAATATGAAAGGAAACGAAAAATGGCACGTATTGCTGCTGTAAACGTACCGGATAAAAAACGCATTCCTATTGCGTTGACTTATATCCACGGTATTGGCCGAACAACGGCTTTTAAAATCTGTGAAAAATTGGGCATTGATGTTCAACAACGCATGGGCGACGCATCTGAGGATACTTTGAATGCGCTGCGTGCGGAAGTTGATAAAAACGAATACATGATCGAAGGTGATCTACGTCGTCAAACATCCATGAACATCAAACGTTTGATGGACATGAAATGCTATCGTGGCCTGCGTCATCGCTCTGGTCTTCCTGTTCGCGGACAAAATACTCGTGTGAATGCTCGCACGCGTAAAGGTCCTGCGAAAGCCATCGCTGGTAAAAAGAAATAATTAGGAGGGTCTAAGACATGGCAAAACCACGTACTAAGAAAAAAGAGAAGAAAAACATCCCTATGGGTGATGTTATTGTTAACTCTACATTCAACAACACATTGATTACATTCACTGACAAACAGGGTAATGTGATCTCTTGGTCATCTGCTGGTATGATGGGCTTTAAGGGCTCTCGTAAATCTACGCCATATGCGGCGCAGGTTGCTGCCGAAGATGCTGGTAAAAAAGCACAAGAACACGGAATGAAAGAAGTCGATGCTCGCGTTAAAGGGCCTGGTTCAGGTCGCGAATCTGCATTGCGCGCACTTTCTGCTTTGGGATTTGTTGTAAAATCTATTCAGGATGTTACACCTATTCCTCATAACGGTTGCCGCCCACCAAAGCGTCGCCGCGTATAATTAGGATATTGGCCCGCTTGGTGACAGGCGGGCTTTTACCCTTATAAGGGCTTTGGCTGTTTAGCCCTTTTCACTATAAACGCCAACCATATGTTAACCCTGCAAGAGACCGGTTAAGAGCCGGGTGAAGCGAAAGGAAACTCAAATGATCCAGAAAAACTGGCAAGAACTTATTAAACCTTCTAAAATTGAAATTAACGCTGCCAAAGCCCCTAACACAGGTGTTGTTGTTGCAGAACCACTAGAGCGCGGCTTTGGTTTGACACTTGGTAACGCATTACGTCGTATCCTGTTGTCATCTTTGCAAGGCGCGGCTGTAACAGCTGTTCAAATCGAAGGCGTATTACACGAATTCTCATCGATCGAAGGCGTCCGCGAAGACGTTACAAACATCATCTTGAACATCAAAGCTTTGGCTGTTCGTATGCACGCAGAAGGCCCTAAGAAAATGCGCCTTGTTGCCGAAGGTCCATGCGTTGTTACGGCTGCAATGATCGAAGCTGGTGCTGATATCGAAATCATGAACCCTGAGCTTGAAATTTGTACTTTGGACAAAGGTGCAAAATTGAACATGGAATTGACTGTAAACACTGGCAGCGGTTACCGCGCGGCGTCTCAGAACCGTCCAGAAGATTGCCCAGTTGGCTTGATCCCTGTTGACAGTGTCTTCTCTCCGATCCGTAAGGTTACTTACGAAATCGAAGATACACGTGTTGGCCAGATCACTAACTACGACAAGCTAACAATGACTGTTCAAACAAACGGCGTGATCACACCTGAAGATGCCGTTGCGTATGCAGCCCGCATTATGCAAGATCAGCTTCAAGTCTTCATCAACTTTGACGAGCCAGAATCAGCAAGCGAAGCTGAAGCCGAAGAAGAGCTACCATTCAACCGTAATCTCCTTAAGAAGGTTGAAGAGCTTGAGCTTTCTGTACGCTCTGCGAACTGCTTGAAAAACGACAACATCGTTTACATCGGTGATCTTGTTCAAAAAGCGAAGGCGATATGCTTCGTACGCCAAACTTTGGTCGTAAATCTTTGAACGAAATCAAAGAAGTTCTTACCAATATGGGCTTGTATCTTGGTATGCAGGTTGAGGGATGGCCTCCTGAGAACATCGAAGAACTTGCAAAAAAGTTGACGATCAACAATTCTAAGGTTTATAACTGTCACCGCCTCAATACGGGGCGGTGACACGTTAATTTTTAGGGCATAACGCCCGCCCCATTTGAAAACGCTGACGTGGTGTCAAATGGTTATATCATGGCTCTTCTATGGAAGGCCGCAGCAAAGCCCAGGTGGGCTGGAAGGGATGCGCAATGAAACACGGCATCAAACAAAAGAAACTTAACCGCACTAGCACACACCGTAAGGCTATGCTAGCGAACATGGCAGCGTCATTGATCAAGCACGAGCAAATCGTGACAACCTTGCCTAAAGCAAAAACTCTACGCCCTTATGTAGAAAAATTAATTACACTTGGTAAACAAGCTGCTGCAAAACCTGAAACTGCGCTTGCTAAGCGTCGTCAGGCCATTGCAACAATGCGTGACAAAGAACAAGCCGCAAAAATCTTTGACGTGCTTGCAGAGCGCTACGAAAGCCGCCCAGGTGGTTACGTTCGTATCCTAAAAGCAGGCTTCCGTTATGGTGATGCTGCGCCTATGGCTGTTATCGAGCTTGTAGACCGTGATGAAGCTGCCAAAGGCAAAGACAGCGGCCCTACAGAGTTTGTTGAAGACGTAGCCAGCGAGCATGAGCTAACAGTGCCAAAAGGCGAAGCCAACAAAAAAGCGTCTGCTTAATTTAAGCACACACATTCGCTAAGAATTCAAAAGGTGCCCTCCCCCGGCACCTTTTTTATTTTTCGATTATCATTATACCTTTATAATTTTCTTCTACTATTTTAGAGGAAGTCACTTTATATCTGCAGCATTACTTTCATTTACTGGCGTCATCATTGGTGCGCTATTACAATATGTCTTTACGAAACATCTAGAAAATAAACGCCACCTCAGAGCACTAAAAACACAAGCATATACTGACTATCTAAAGTGCGTGGATAAAAGCGCTCATTTCAATAACAAGCAAACGAGTACTGAACGCAAAGACCTCTTTTATCAAGCCACTGATGCAAAAACACGAATATCCCTTTATGGCTCAAAAGATGTAATAAAATATTTGGCCTTATTTGAACAACTTGGTTCCGCCATAAACACAAAAGAACAAAGAGACTCTTTTGTGTTTATGGTTAACTATATGAGAAAGGATTCTGGGCACAGACTCTACACCAATGCTGATGATCTACATAACATCCTACTCGGCACAAAAAACCCGCTAGATTATAGCGGGTTTTGGGATTCTTATAAAAGGCTTAAGATTAATTAAGCGTTTTTAGCTTTCTTAGACGTCTTGCCGTTTTTGATCGGGGCAACTTCTTTTACGATTAGCTCGACGCTACCGCCGGCTTTTTCGATGGCAGCTTGTGCGCCTTTAGTTACCTTAGCAGCTTTGATGTTTAGCTTAGCTTTGATTTCGTCATTACCGATCACTTTCAAACCATCTTTAACGCGGCTGATAACGCCAGCTTCTGCGAGGCTTTCAACTGTCACGTCTTTTTTAACGTCGATCTGTTTTGCATCCACTGCTTTTTGCAGTTTAGCAACTGTGATCTCAGCGTAGTTTGTTGTAAACTTTGTGTTGTTGAAACCAAATTTAGGCAAACGTTGGTACAAAGGCATTTGACCGCCTTCGAAGCCTTTGATGGCAACACCAGAGCGTGACTTTTGACCTTTTTGACCAACGCCACATGTTTTACCTTTACCAGAGCCGATACCACGACCAACGATCAATTTTTTCTCTTAGATCCTGGATTTGGTTTTAATTCATTCAATTTCATTGTCTCGTTCCTTTCAGAGTGCAGGCTTAAGCTGCGTCCTCAACTTTAACAAGGTGTTTAACTTTTTCGATCATACCGCGAACAGAGGCAGTGTCTTCTAATTCACGAGTCTTATGCATTTTGTTAAGACCAAGACCGATCAAAGTCGCACGTTGATATTCCTGACGGCCGATTGGGCTGCCGATTTGTGTTACGCGCACTGTTTTAGCGGCTGTTTTCTTTGCTGCAGCTTTTTTGGCAGGTGCCTTCTTAGCTGGTGCTTTTTTTGCTTTAGTTTCTTTTTTCTCTTCAGCCATAGCTCTTATCCTTCGTTAGCAGAATCAGCTTCTGCGCGTGATGTCGTACGGTTAGAAACGATGTCTTTGACATTTTTACCGCGACGAGAAGCAACCATACGTGGGTTTTGCATGTTTGTTAACGCATCAAATGTTGCGTTAATCATGCTGTATGGGTTGTTAGAACCGATTGCTTTAGCAACGATATCTTGAACACCCAAAACTTCGAATACGGCACGCATTGGACCACCGGCGATAATACCAGTACCCTGAGGAGCAGAGCGAAGCAATACACGACCAGCGCCATGACGTCCTTTAACATCGTGGTGAATTGTGCGACCTTCGCGCAATGGAACACGAACCATTTTACGGCGGGCTTGCTCAGATGCTTTGCGGATGGCATCAGGCACTTCCTTGGATTTAGCGTGACCATAACCGAAGCGGCCTTTACCATCGCCGACAACCACAAGGGCAGCAAAACCGAAACGGCGACCACCTTTTACAACTTTGGCAACGCGGTTAATACCAACAAGACGCTCGATGAATTCTGGTTCTTCGCGTTCTTGGATTTGATCTGCTTTCGCCATATTAACTTATCCTTTTTCTTCTTCTATAACTATATTTAGAACTTCAAGCCGCCTTCACGTGCGCCATCAGCTAATGCTTTGATACGTCCGTGATAAAGGAAACGACCACGATCAAAAACAACGGTTTCAACGCCTGCTTTTTTCGCGCGCTCTGCAACGATTTTACCAACTTCAGCTGCTGCATCTGTGCCCCAGCCTTTGCTTGTTTTTTCTTTGACGCTGGCTTCTAATGTTGAAGCGGCTGCCAATGTTTTACCTTGAATATCACAAATCACTTGTGCGTAAATCTGTTTACCTGTGCGGTGAACTGACAAACGTGGACGTGTTTCACGGTTACCAACGCGATCAATATTCACACGACGAATTTTGTTACGTGTGCGGAATGTGCGACGCTGTGCTGCTGTTAATGCTTTAGCCATTGTTCTTATTCCTTACTTCTTCTTACCTTCTTTGATGAGGACATACTCATCTACATAACGGATACCCTTACCTTTGTAAGGTTCAGGCTTCTTAAACCCACGAATTTTTGCAGCAACCTGACCAACAAGTTGTTTATCAATGCCCGCTACAGAAATTTTTGTCTGACCATCCATTTTCACGTCAACGCCTTCGGGGATGTCGTAACGAACGTCATGAGAAAAACCAAGGTTTAAAACAAGTGTCTTGCCTTGCAATTGACCACGATAACCGACCCCTTTGATTTCAAGGTCTTTTTTGTAGCCTTCGCTAACACCGATCACGATGTTGTTTACCAACGTACGCATTGTCGGCCAGATTTGCTGAGCAAAACGTGATTCCGATTTTGGCGCCAAAACGACAACTTTTTCTGTTTTACCATCGTCATTTGCAACTTCTTGAAGCTCAACTGAGACTTCTTCGTGCACGTTCAAAGACAATTCACCAAGTTTACCTTTGGCCTTTACGTCTTGACCGTTGACTTGAACTTCAACGCCCTCAGGTAGAGATACAGGTTTATTTCCAATACGAGACATTGCTCTTTTCCTTACTTTCTACTTATTAGTACCAGATCCTAGAAGACCTGACATAAAACTTCACCGCCAACATTTTCAGCGCGTGCTTTGTAATCTGGCAAAACACCTTTTGGTGTTGAAACAACCAAAATACCAAGCCCGTTATAAAAATGAGGCATATCTTTAACATTTGTGTATGTGCGGCGACCAGGTTTTGACACACGGCCGATTTCACGAATAGCACCTTCGCCATCGTTGTATTTCAATTCAACGCGCAAAGTCTTCTTGTTGTTATCAAGATCAACAACTTTGTAATCGCGGATGAAGCCTTCTGCTTTAAGAACTTCACAAACATTCACGTGCAATTTTGAATACAAGACATCGATCACAGACTTTTGAGCCATTTGACCGTTGCGAATTCTTGCAAGCATATCGCCGAGAGGATCATTCATAGACATATTATTATTCCTCTTCCTTTTCTTACCAACTTGACTTTGTTACACCAGGCAACTCACCGCGAGATGCCAAATCACGCAATGCAATACGTGATAAACCTAAATGACGGTAGTAACCGCGAGGACGACCCGTCAAAGAACAACGGTTACGCTGGCGGTTTTTTGCACCGTTACGAGGCATTTCAGCAAGCTTCAATGCCGCTTGAAAGCGCTCTTCCGGAGCCACGTCCAAGTTTTTAACAATCGCTTTAAGCTCCGCGCGCTTTGCAGCATGCTTTTTAACCAAGCGAGCGCGTTTCTTATCTCTTTCGATCATAGCAACTTTTGCCATTATATTTCGTCCTTCTCTTAATTTTTAAATGGAAGCTTAAAGCCTTTTAGCAGCTCTTTCGCTTCTTCATTTGAATTAGCAGTTGTACAAATTACGATATCCATACCGCGGATTTTCTCCACTTTATCGAAATCGATCTCAGGGAAGATGATGTGTTCAGTCACGCCAGTTGCGTAGTTACCACGACCATCAAAGCTTTTACCGTTAATCCCGCGGAAGTCACGAACACGTGGCAACGCGATGGTTACAAAACGATCCAAGAATTCATACATACGATCACCGCGCAAAGTCACTTTACAGCCAAGAGCCATCTCTTCGCGGATTTTGAACGATGCGTTTGATTTTTTAGCGCGTGTAATGATTGGTTTTTGACCTGAGATCAATTCCATATCTTTCGCTGCGTTTTCAACCGCTTTACGATCTGTTGTTGCCTCAGTCACGCCCATGTTCAAGACAATTTTGTCTAGTTTAGGCATTTGATGTTTGTTTTTATAACCAAACTTTTCCTGAAGCGCCGGAACGATCTCTGCTTCGTAGACTTCTTTATAACGTGGTTGTGCCATTTTTTTCTCGCTTACTATCCGTTAATCTTACTTCTTCGTTGCTTTCGCTTCGAGTTCTTCACCAGATTTTTTGGCAACGCGTACTTTGCTGCCATCTTTGTTTACTTTATATCCAACGCGCGTAGCATCACCTGACTTAGGATCCACAATCGCAACATTTGATACGTGAATCGACAATTCTTTTTCAACGATACCACCTGCAGCAAATTGCGTAGGCTTTTGGTGTTTTTTAACAACGTTTACGCCCTGAACAACGACGCGGTTATCAGCAGGAAGAACACTAAGTACTTCGCCTTTTGTGCCTTTATCGCGGCCAGTCAAAACGATGACTTCGTCACCTTTTTTGATTTTCATTTTTGGCTGTGTCATTTTAATTTCCTTTAATTCCTTCAATCACCCTAAAGCACTTCGCCGGCCAAAGAGATAATCTTCATAAAGCCTTTACCACGCAATTCACGTGTTACTGGGCCAAAGATACGTGTGCCGATTGGCTCTTTTGCGTTATTGATAAGAACGCAAGCATTGCCATCAAAACGAATTTTTTCACCATGCGCACGGTTAAGACCGAATTTAGAGCGCACGATAACAGCGCGACGAACGTCACCTTTTTCACTTTACCGCGGGGAATAGCATCTTTTACAGATACAACCACGATATCACCAACGTTAGCTGTGCGTCTTTTAGATCCACCAAGAACCTTGATACACTGAACTTCACGCGCACCAGAGTTATCAGCAACTTCCATTCTGCTTTGCATCTGAATCATGGCTTAGTCATCCTTCTTTGCTGCTTTGGTTGTCTTTTTAGCGGCAGCCTTCTTAGGCGCTGCTTTTTTTGTTTCTTCTTTTGCCGCTGGTGCCGAAGCCGCCGCTTCATCACCTGTCACAACAGTCCAACGCTTAGATTTAGACATTGGGCGACATTCAATAATAGAAACACGATCACCAACATTTAGTGTGTTGCTTTCATCATGAGCTGCGTATTTAGTCGTGCTTTTGATGTATTTCTTATAAACAGGGTGACGGAAGCGACGCTCAACCAAGACTGTTACAGTCTTGTCATTCTTTGCGCTAACGACATCTCCTTCTAATACTCGACGAGGCATATGTATCTCCTATCCTTTAATCTTAAGCAGCTTTTGCTTCATTTTGCTTTTGAACCAAAATTGTTTTGATTCGAGCAATCTCACGACGTGTTTCACGAATTTTGTGAGGCTTTTCAAGCTGACCATTAGCCAGTTCAAAACGAAGGTTCATTTGTGTTTTACGTTGATCAAGCAATAGCTTGTTCAATTCATCAACCGTCTTAGTTTTTAGCTCTTCTGCTTTCATCTTTCTTACCCTTTTTGATCGTGATTACGCTGCGCTTTTATCCAAGCCAACACGTGTCACAAATTTTGTTTTGATTGGTAGCTTCATTGCGGCCAAAGCCAAAGCTTCGCGCGCAAGATCCAAAGGCACACCATCAAGTTCAAACATGATACGGCCAGGTTTCACACGGCAAGCCCAGTAATCAACGGAACCTTTACCTTTACCTTGACGTACTTCCAATGGTTTGGACGTTACAGGCACATCAGGGAAGATACGAATGTAAACTTTACCTTGACGTTTGATATGACGTGTCATCGCACGACGAGCCGCTTCGATCTGACGTGATGTCACACGCTCAGGCTGTAAAGCCTTTAGACCACATGTACCAAAATTCAACGTAGTTCCGCCTTTGGCATTACCGTGGATACGGCCTTTGTGTTGTTTTCTAAATTTAAACTTTTTTGGCGCTAGCATTATTCTTGCCTTCTCAGTTTTTAAGTTTTCAAATTCTGCCCAAAACAGGCATAAAAAAATCGTTCATATGGACTTTTCTTGCTTTATAGAAAGAGAGTTCCCATATGGTTTTGACCATACCTAATTTTAAATTCTGGCGCTTTATATCGCATCTATTCGACAAACGCCAGAACTTTTTTTACTTTTCACTAAAAAAGTGAAAACTCGCCCTAGTTTTTAGAGCGAGGTGCACCACCTTGGTTTTCCTGTAGACGCTTATCGCGTGCCATAGGATCGTGTTCCATGATGTCGCCTTTGTAGATCCAAACCTTTACGCCAATAATGCCGTAAGTTGTTAGACCTTCTGCAGTACCGTAATCGATATCTGCACGCAATGTGTGCAAAGGCACACGACCTTCGCGGTACCATTCAGTACGCGCGATGTCAGCGCCGCCCAAACGACCTGATACGTTAATACGAATACCCAACGCGCCCATACGCAATGCGTTTTGAACTGCGCGTTTCATCGCACGACGGAAAGATACACGACGCTCAAGCTGTTGCGCTACGCCTTCGGCAGATAATTGTGCATCCAATTCAGGTTTGCGAACTTCGATGATATTCAAAGAGACTTCACCAGAAGCGCGGTCTGACAAATCACGACGCAATTTTTCGATGTCTGCACCTTTTTTACCGATGATCACACCAGGACGCGCTGTATAAACGCTAACCTTTGTGTTTTGTGCTGCGCGCTCAACGATAACTTTGCTGATGCCGGCTGCTTTCAAACGGTCTTTGATGTATTCACGTAATTTCAGGTCTTCGACAAGCTTGTCAGCATAGTCATTACCCGCATACCAGCGAGAATCCCAAGTGCGGTTGATACCGACGCGTAAACCAATTGGATTAACTTTTTGTCCCATACTTCAAGCGCTCCTTATTCTGCTGCTTCTGTGACAGTAATTGTCATGTTGCTTACTTTTTTCAAAACACGTGCGCCGCGACCACGTCCACGTGCGTGGAAGCGTTTTAGCATCATTGTTTTACCCACTGTTGCTTCGCTAACAACCAAGCGGTCAATATCAAGACCGTGGTTATTTTCAGCGTTCGCAATTGCTGATTGCAACAATTTTTGAACGTCTTTTGCAACACGACGTTTAGAGAACTGCAGGTCAGTCAAGGCACGCGCCGCGTTTTTACCGCGGATTGTCTGAGCAACCAAGTTCAGCTTTTGTGGCGATGTATAAAAATACTTGCCATATGCACGGGCCTGATTGTCAGCTGTGCGTGATGGATTTGCAGATTGTCCCATAGCTTTTATCCTTTAATTACTCTTATTTCTTTGCCTTTTTATCTGCGCCGTGACCGTAATATGTACGGGTCGGAGCAAACTCACCCAATTTGTGACCAATCATTTGGTCAGTAACCAAAACTGGGATGAACTTATTACCGTTATGAACGCCAAAAGTCAAACCAATCATATTTGGTAGAATTGTCGAACGGCGAGACCAAGTCTTGATTACGCCTTTGATTTCGCCTTTACGAGCTTTTTCTACTTTGCCAAGTAGGCTTCTCTCAATAAATGGGCCTTTCCAAACACTACGTGTCATTGTTTAGTTCCTTCCTAAAACTTGATCTTACTTCTTACGACGCTTGATAATAAATTTATCAGTCGCTTTGTTCTTACGAGTCTTCGCACCTTTGGTTGGTTTACCCCAAGGCGTAACCGGGTGACGACCACCTGATGTACGACCTTCACCACCACCATGAGGGTGATCAACTGGTTCATCACAACACCACGTACGTGTGGGCGACGACCTTTCCAACGGTTACGACCGGCTTTACCCATATTTGTGTTTAATTTCTCTGGGTTAGAAACCGCACCAACAGTTGCCATACATTCACCGCGAACCAAACGAAGCTCACCTGATGTCAATTTAATCTGTGCATAGCCTTGGTCACGACCAACAAGCTGACCATAAGCACCCGCTGCGCGGATCATCTGAGCGCCTTTACCAGGCTTAAGCTCAACGTTATGGATGATTGTACCAACTGGCATATTCTTAAGAGGCATCGCATTACCAGGTTTCACGTCAACCTTTTCACCAGCGATAACTTTATCGCCTTCTGCCAAACGCTGAGGCGCAATAATATAAGCTTTTTCGCCATCTGCGTAAGAAACCAAAGCAATAAATGCTGTACGGTTTGGATCATATTCCAAACGCTCTACTGTGCCTTCAACATCGAACTTTGTGCGTTTCCAATCGATGATACGGTAACGACGTTTGTGACCGCCACCGATGTTACGGTTTGTCTGACGACCTGTGTTGTTACGACCACCTGATTTTGTTAGACCTTCGGTCAATGACTTCTCTGGCTTACCTTTGTAAAGCTGAGAACGGTCAATTTGCACCAATTGGCGCTGACCGGGTGATGTTGGATTAAATTTTTTCAATGCCATTTTTTTACTTCCTTTTTATGCCCCCTCTCGGCGGGCCACCATAGTTGCACTAAAATCGATTAAACGCCTGCTGATGCGTCCAAAGTTTGTCCTTCTTCCAAAGTAACAATTGCCTTTTTTGTATCAGGCTTTTTGATTGGAACACCTTTGAAGCGTTTATTTTTACCTTTTTGAACAAGCGTATTAACGCCTTTGACCTTAACACCAAACAGAGTTTCAACAGCCTGTTTGATCTGAGGCTTCGTTGCTGTTTTTGCCACTTCGAATGTGACTTGGTTATGTTCAGAACCTAGCGTTGCTTTTTCAGTAATGCGAGGGCGAGAAATAATCTCGTACATCCATTCCTGAACTTCTATTTTCTTTTTAGCAGCCATTTTTCTTTCCTTTGCTACCGTTGCTTAATTTAGCAACGATTACCCTTTCAATCTTTCAGTCAGGCTATCAACAGCCTCTTTCGTTAGAACCAAAACCTCGCGGCGCAAGATGTCATAAACATTTGTACCTTGTGTTGGCATCACGTCAATACGTGGCAAGTTTGCTGTTGCACGTGCAAAGTTTGCATCCACATCAGAACCTGCAACGATAACTGCTGATTCAACGCCCAGTGCTTTGATCGCTTCAGCCATCGGCTTAGTCTTATGAGATTTTGCTTTCGCATCATCCAAGATAATCAATTTACCGTCTGCTGCTTTGGCAGATAATGCACTGCGTAGAGCTAGCTGGCGAATTTTCTTTGGTACGTCGAATGAGTGATCGCGAACAACTGGTCCGTGAACAACTGCACCACCGCGGTCGATGTTACGTTTTTTATCACCTGCGCGCGCGCGGCCTGTTCCTTTTTGAGCATGAGGCTTTTTACCTGTACCCGAAACTTCGTGGCGTTGTTTCGCTTTGTGATTACCGCTGCGACGTTTTGCAAGCTGGTAGTTCACAACTGTGTGCATAATATCCTGACGCACAGCTGCTCCGAAAACAGACTTTTCTAGCGTAATTTCGCCAGCGTCTTTGCCTTCTAATGTCTTAACTGCGAGTTTCATGGCTTAGTCTTCCTTTTTCTCTTCAGCAGCATCTGCAGGAGCAGTCTCTGCCGCGTTGTTATCTGCTTTGGCTGCAGCGTCTTCGATAATTGCTGCTGGCACTGGAGCATCCGCCGGAATAGGTTTCTTCACAGCATCGCTGATCAAAATCCAACCGCTTTTCGCACCTGGAACGGCGCCTTTTACCAAGATCAAGTTATCGTCTTCGTCGATGGCAACGATTTCAAGGTTTTGAGTCGTTACACGCTCATTACCCATTTGACCCGCCATCTTCTTACCTTTGAAAACTCTACCAGGTTCTTGACACTGACCAGTCGAACCGTGTGAACGGTGAGAGATCGATACACCGTGTGATGCACGCAAACCGCCAAAGTTGTGACGTTTCATCGCACCGGCAAAACCTTTACCGATAGATGTACCCACAACATCAACAAATTGACCTGGAACAAAGTGCTTCGCGCTCAACGCTGCGCCGATTGGCGGCAAGTTTTCGTTGGATACACGGAACTCAGCAACTTTTTTCTTAGGCGCTACTTTTGCTTTTGCAAAGTGGCCTTTGTTGGCTTTGCTTGTGCGTTTAATTTTCGCATCACCTGCACCAAGCTGAACAGCTGTGTAGCCGTCTTTGTCTTCTGTACGGTGAGCAATAACTTGACAGTTATCTACTTTCAAAACTGTTACAGGCACATGTTGACCATTCGCATCAAAAATGCGTGTCATGCCTTCTTTTCTTGCAATCAGTCCGGTTCTCATTTTTCTTTCCTTTCAGAGGTTGATCAAAACGACCAACGTAAATTCCAAACTTTAACTTCTAAAATTAAGCAGCTTTATGCTGACCAATTTTAATTTCCACATCCACACCAGCGGCCAAATCAAGCTTCATCAAAGCATCGATTGTCTGTGGTGTAGGCTCAACAATATCCAAAAGACGCTTATGTGTGCGCATTTCGAATTGTTCCTGTGAGCTTTTGTACACGTGAGGTGAACGGATCACAGAAAATTTCTTGATTCGGTTTGGCAATGGAACCGGACCGCGTACGCTGGCGCCTGTTCTTTTTGCCGTATTCAAAATTTCCGCTGTCGCCGTATCCAAGATGCGGTGATCGAAAGCTTTGAGTGTAATGCGAATAGTTTGTGCATCCATTTTCTGTAATCCTTATACCCTTATTTATTACGCGATAATTTTAGAAACGACGCCAGCGCCGACAGTGCGGCCGCCTTCGCGGATCGCAAAGCGTAGACCTTCGTCCATCGCAACTGGAGTAATCA